>Ga0210391_10000515_pt1 | contig 40128 bp, 33 predicted proteins | sample IncBWC12OmetaG_FD_160573 | JGI IMG/M metagenome (GOLD analysis project Ga0210391, IMG submission 160573) | Forest soil microbial communities from Barre Woods Harvard Forest LTER site, Petersham, Massachusetts, United States - Inc-BW-C-12-O ...
AGAACTTTAGATCGACACTCGAAGCAACGCAAGCATCGACCTCGGACCCTGCGCAAACGACTCCGCTTCCTAGTAGGTCGCATAGGCGTTAAGACGAATCACTATTGCTGGCTGGCCGGCCGACCTAGGTTCACGCAGCTCGACGTTCCAACCTTAACCACATCCCGCGTTCACGCGACCAAATTGCGCGTACGAAAATACTCTGGTACAGTTACCTGCAATGGCCTCCCTGATTCGAGAAGTCGGCGAAACGTTCTTCACCCTGTATAAGGGATTTAGCGTCACATTCCGTACGATGTTTCGCAAGACGACTACGGAGAGTTTCCCCGAGGTTCCTCCGTCGGTTCAGCCGCGCTATCGCGGGATTCACGTACTCCAGCGCGACGAACATGGCTTCGAGAAGTGCGTAGGATGCTTCCTGTGCGCCGCCGCATGCCCCGCGAATTGTATTTACATTGAAGCCGCAGAGAATACGGACGCGAACCGCATCTCTGCGGGTGAGCGCTACGCAAAGGTCTACAATATCGATTATTCCCGCTGCATTTTCTGCGGCTATTGCGTAGAGGCGTGCCCGACGGACGCGATCACGCACGGACACAGCCTGGAGCTAGCTCCGTACGACATCAACTCGCTGATTTACCGCAAAGAAAAGCTGCTCGAACCGTGGCCCGAACGCGGCGCGAGCATCACCCCGCCTCACGCTTCCTAGTATGAGCTGTCCGCTATAAAAAACGAAAAGGTCCAGCCAAACGCTACTCGCCGGGCGCAGCGACCGGCTCGTTTTCGGTGAGTTTGCCCTTACCAGCGATGGCAGCGATGATCTGCTTGCCGTGGAAGCGGCCGTTTTCGATGAAGATTCGCGAAGTCTGTAGTCCACCGACGACCACGCCTGCGACGTAAATCCCTGGGACATTCGTTTCGAGCGTCTCCGGATTTACCTTCGGCTTTTTCGTCTTCGCGTCCAATTCGATGCCGGCGCGTTCCAAAAATTCAAAGTCCGGGTGGTAGCCGGTTAGCGCGAACACGTGCGTGGCCGGAATCGTTTGCTGGTTCCATTTCGTCTCGACGACCACCCAACCGGGCTCGATCCGCACTACGTTCGCTTTAAATATCGCTTTGATCTCGCCCGCGGCGATGCGGTTATCGATGTCCGGCCGTACCCAATATTTCAAGCCCTTCGACATTTCCGACCCGCGATGCACGATCGTGACGCGCGCGCCTGCACGGAAAAGCTCGAGAGCCGTTTCCGCTGCCGAGTTTCCGCCCCCAATGACCACCACATCCTGATCCCAGTACGGGTGAGGGTCGGTGAAGTAGTGTGAAACGTGCGGCAAATTCTCGCCCGGCACGCCGAGCGGATTCGCCTGGTCGTAATATCCTGTCGCGATGATGATCTTGCGCGAATGGTACGCGTGAAAACGCCCATGTTCATCGCGAGTCTGCACCGTGAAGTCGCCGTCGTGCCCTTCGATCTTCTCCACGCGTTCGTATTGCCGCACTTCCAGATCGTAGCGTTCCACCGCGCGCCGATAATATTTGAGCGCTTCAGTGCGCGTCGGTTTCGAACCGAAAATCGTCATCGGCAGGTCGCCGATCTCCATCCGCTCCGGCGTCGTAAAGAAAAACATGTTCGTCGGGTAGTGGTAGAGCGAATTGCAGACACAGCCCTTATCGATCACCAGCGGGGTGAGGTCTTCCATACGGGCGTCGATGGCGCAGGCGAGACCGGTCGGGCCGGCGCCGATGCAAACCACGTCATAACGTTCTGGCATGAAGATAGTTTCCGATGGCAGCGTGCGGAATTCAACTGCGTCGTCCCAACATTCGATGCGCCAACGCGATGCAACGCATCAGCGAAACCGCATCGATCCCGGTCGACGACTCATGCACGCGGCAAGAGCGCGCTCGCGACCTCATCTGCAAACGTCGCAAGCTCGGCATTCCGCTCCGCTGTAGCCTCGACGCGTTGCTGCTTCCAGACGAAAAACTCGCGCGCGCCGTCCTTGATGCGCACCGCGATATTCTCGCCGATCATGTGGCTTGGAGTTCCGAAAAGTTCGAATCCGCCCGCGCCAAGCGGCGTGAGGAGCGCGGCGCAATTGCCACGCCTGATCCCAATGTGATTCGCATACATGGGAAACGCGACGATCTGGAATCCACGGGCGTGCAGAGCTTGCAGTGTGGCGATCTGCGGAGGCGTCAAGTCCATCGACATCAGCCTAGCAGAATTTTGAAGAAGGTCAGCGCCAAGCGCACGTCACGCCTAGGCGGCGCTAGACGAAACGGAGCCCGATTCGATTTCGCGCAGAATGGTGCGGAGCGCCGACGCGAGCTCTTCGCGCGTCACCTGGCTCTTGCGGAATTGCATGCGCATGTGGAATGAATCGTCGTGCGCGCGGTAGTCGAACAAGAACGGTTGCGGTCGCGGTGCCGACGCCGTTTCTTCCTGTCGCGCCTTGCGGGCTTCGTCGCGCGTCAGGCCGCCTTGCGCGATGCGTTGCACCATCTCTTGCATCTTCTTCTCATTCGGCTGGCGGCAAACTTGCAGCAGCACTGACTTCGAAAGAATTCCACGATCGACGCACGCCTTGCGCACCGAATCCGGAATCACGTGGAGTGACATCGTCTCGGTCACCGACGATCGCGCTCGTCCGATCTTCTTCGCTATCTGGTCGTGCGTGTAGTCGAAATGGTCGGCGAGACGCTGCAATCCATCCGCCTCTTCAAACGGCGTCAGATCTTTGCGTTGCAAATTTTCGATCAGGCCGATTTCAAGCGTTTCGGCATCGTCCGCGATTTTCTCGATGCACGGGAGTTCATGCAGCCCTGCGGATTTCGAAGCGTGGTAGCGACGCTCACCGGAGATGATGTAGTAGGTGTCTTCGCGTGGAACGAAACGCACCAGCAGCGGCTCGAGCACGCCCTTCTCGCGAATCGAATCGGTAAGTTCGCGCAGATCGCCGATCGCCTTTCGCGGCTGGTCGGGGTTCGGACGAATCTTGTCCGTCGGGATCATCCTGCCAACGGCGGCACCGCTGAAACTGGTTAAGGTCTCAACGTAGTGCGCGTCATGCCGCATCTTGAGAGTGACGGGTAACCCGATCCGCTTCGACACGTTGCACTACCTCCTGAGCGAGTTTTCTGTAGTCTTCGGCGCCCGAAGATTTAGGCGCAAATTCGAAGACGGTTTCTTTGTAGGCGGGGCTTTCTTCCAAGCGTACGTTCTTGCTGATGCGCGTCTTGAAGAGCGCATCGCCAAACACGGAGCGAATCTGTTCGTGCGTGTCGCGCGAGATGTTGGTGCGCTTGTCGAACAGCGTGATTACCACGCCGAGCATCTTCAGCGCGGGATTCGGCCGCGATCGGATCCGACCGTACGTCTCGAGCAAATCGTCCGTGCCTTCGATAGCGAAGTACGCAGCTTGAATTGGCACCATCAAGTGCGTCGAGGCTACGAGCGCGTTCACTGTGAGAATGCCGAGCGCCGGCGGCGTATCGAACACGATGTATTCGTAGTCTTTCAGGAATGGGGTGAGTGCGTCCTTCAGCTTGTAGGGAGCGTCGAACTGGCCGGCGAGCTGCTGTTCGAGCCGCGCCAGTGCGAGTTTGCCTGGGGCAACGTAGAGGCAAGGATCCTTCGTCGGCCGAATGACCTTGTCCAATGTCGCAGGATGCTCGGCGAAAACATCGTACATGGTGGTTTGAATTTCGCGCGGATCGAAGAACGCCATGGTGGCGTTGGACTGAGGATCAAGATCGACGAGGAGAGTTTTCTTTTTCTTGAGAGCTAGTGCTGCGGCGAGGTTAATGGAGGTGGTGGTTTTGCCGACTCCGCCCTTCTGATTCGCAATGGCAATTACGCAGGTCACTCGATGTGCCCCTCGTTTCCCCCGTGTGGCAACCGCGGGCCCATATATGGAGGCCAATTCCCCTGGAACTACAATGAGTAGGCCCACTTTACGAGCCTACCTGCCCTACTGCAAGCAAAAAATGCGTTTAACTCGTTTGTTCTGTGGATTTTAATTTCGGCCGCCCGCCCGTGTCCGCTTACCGACCCACAAACTACATCTTGTAACGGCCCAAATCCTCGTCGTTCAAATTCTCCAGCCAGCTGCGCAGTTCTTCGCTCGACGTTTTTTCATTTACGGCTGTGGCTGTGCGCGAACGCTTCATCACGTCGTCTTCCACGTAGATCGGGCAGTCGACGCGGAGCGCGAGCGCAAGCGCATCGCTGGGTCGCGAATCCATCGCCAGCACCTGGCCGTCGCGCTCCATCCAGATCAGCGCGTAGAACGTGTCGTCTTTCAAGTCGGAGACAACCACACGGCTCACGTGCACGTTGAGTCCGGTGAGAACGTTGCGGAGCAGGTCGTGCGTCATCGGGCGCGGAAGAGTTTGCACCTTTTCGATTTCGAGCGCGATAGCGTTGGCTTCGTAGATGCCGACCCAGATGGGGAGTACGCCGGTGCCAGCCGTTTCCTTCAGAACTACGACGGGCATGTTGGTCACCGGATCCATCATCAAACCTCGAATCTTAACTTCGAGTTCCATGGTGGCCTCCGATATACCGAACCTGCGACATCAGACCGCATGCTCGCCGAACAAACCGTTCGGGCCCGCGCGCGTAACACGCACGGAGACGTATTTACCGAGCAGAGTATCGAGCGGCGAAGTGAAATTCAATAGCCGATTGCAGCTGGTCCGGCCACCCCAGACTTTTTTCTGTGGGTTGTGGCCGTCCACATGTACTTCGAAGCTTGAGCCGACTAGCGCTTCGTTGCGCGCCATTTGAATCTGGCGTTGGTGCTCCATCAGCGCGGCGAGGCGGCGCGACTTTTCGTCTTCTGGGATGGCGTCATCCATCGATAGCGCGGGCGTGTTTGGCCGAGGCGAATATTTGAAGGAGTAGACGCCGTCGTACTGCGACGCGGTGAGAAGGCTCAACGTGTCCTGGAAGTCTTCCTCGGTCTCACCCGGAAATCCCACAATGATGTCGGATGTGATGCTGATGGGACGGCGCGCAGCGCGAATGGATGCAACCTTCTCAAGGTACTCGTCGCGCGTGTACGTGCGCCGCATTGCTTTTAGGATGCGCGTGGAGCCCGACTGGACCGGTAGATGAACGTGATCGCAGAGCGCGGGAATCTCGTCGATCGCGTCGACGATGCCCTGATGGAAATCGTTGGGGTGGGACGTGGTGAATCGCACACGCTGGATACCCGGATCAGCAGCGATTGCGCGCAGCAGCTCAACAAAATTCATCCCGCGCGGCGAAGGGTCGCGATAGGAATTCACGGTCTGACCGAGCAGCTGAATTTCGGTGAAGCCAGAATCGGCTAGGCGTCGTGCTTCGTCAAGGACGGCATCGCTGCGACGGCTGCGTTCGGGGCCTCGGGTCTTCGGTACCACGCAATAGGCGCAGGAGTAGTCGCAGCCTTCGATGATTGTGATGTAGGCGCGGTAGCGATTGTCGCGACGGGTGAGTTCGGTTTCGAATGTTTCGTCGGTGTCGAGCGAGAGGCCGGTGACGCGGTGGTTCCCTGCTTCGACTTGGTCGAGCAGATCGGGAAGCTTGGTGTAACTCGCCGAACCGCAAACCAAGCTGACCCATGGTGCGCGTTCGAAAATGCCTTCGCCTTCCTGCTGCGCTACGCACCCGAGGACACCGACGATCTTGCCGTCTGCGAGCGTTTTCCAGTCACCGATACGGGAGAAGACTTTCTGGGCGGCCTTTTCGCGAATGCTGCAGGTGTTGTAAAGGACGAGGCTGGCCTGTGCGGGCGTCGAGACATGCTGGTAGCCGCGGGCAAGGAGCAGGCCTTCGACCTTTTCGGTGTCGTGGTCGTTCATCTGGCAGCCGAAGGTTTCGATGTAGAAGGACTTGGCGTCGGCGGGCGCTTCGCTGGCGCCACGGAGCGGTAGCGGTGCGGGCTTCTCCACAGCGGTGGGCTGGGGACCGAGCGATTCCAGCGCGATGTCGAAGGTCTTAGCCATGCGTGATCTTCGAGTTTAGCAAAGTGGGCGAGGGAGCCGGCTGTTTTTGTATCGATTAGAACGGGGCTCAGGTGTGCGTTTTCTGTGAGTTACGACGATTTGTAATCGCATCCAGTATCGATTAGACGGGGCCAGTTTCGGGGCGGTCCCGGAGGCGGGGGTGTTGCGCGAACAGTTTGGCGAGGAGAAATTGACGTTGCGCAGCCAGAACTGGCTACCCACGACCAATGATCGAGTTTGCGCAATTGTGTCATCTAGTGCCGATTAGAACGCACCTCCTTTGTTTGTTTTCTGGAAGTTACATGACTTTCTAGCCGTCCGAGATGTCGATTAGCTAAGCGGTTAGGCGATGCCACGGCTACAAAGAACTGCCCAGCGAAGACGCACTGGCCGTTACAGGTGCTGAGACATAACCGCGAGATGAACTTAGATGGGCGAGGAGCGGCGTGATGCCGGGGGTGGAGCGTCCGGCGGCGTTAGGAAGAGTGCCGCGTCGCATACGGGTTCGCTGTGGGGATTCTACTGAGCCCCGACTTACGTTACCACAACGGTATCTATTTGTAAAGAGAATAGTGCGGGTTTCAAAATGGGAATGGAGAGATATGGCGGGACGTCCGAGCCACAGACTGACAGTCTATGTTACAGCGCCTGCCTTCGCGGCGCCCAAGCCCACAGGCAAGACCACCTGTTCGGCGGTGGGGGCATTTACTTTGAGTGGCTAAGGACTTAGTGATTGCCGGAAGTGGGATGGCTCAACCCGAGACCCACTGAGAGTGGGTCTCGCGCAGACTCCAGAGTCTATGTTACAGCGCCCGCTCCGCGAGCGCCAAAGGCGCGTCGCTTTTACGCGCAAGCCCTTTAGAAAATCGTTTTTCCTGGTGAACAGCGGTTGACAAACGGGGCGGGCGGCTGGTTCCATGTGGGGCGGATTGTGGGCCCCTGCCCTCTGGAGATGGCGATGAGATTGAGGTTGGCGTCGTGTTGGGCGATCGCGGCAGTGCTGGTGGCAACGGTAGCCATCGCGCAAGAGGTACGTAACGCGCAGATGTGGCTGACGAACGCGGACCGGTCGGCGCTGGTGGCGCTGCAACCTACGCAGCTCGCCTTCGGACCTGTAGGCGGCGGGGCGGGCGATGCTTCAGTTGTGGTGGACGTGAATGATATGGCGCAGTTCCAGTCGATGGACGGGTTCGGCGTCGCGCTTACCGGCGGTAGCGCGCAACTCCTGATGAAGATGGACCCGGCGAAGCGTGCGGCGCTGCTGAAGGAGCTGTTCTCGACGGGAGGCGACGGAATCGGCGTCAGCTATCTGCGGCTGAGCATCGGCGCGTCGGACATGAACGACCACGTCTTCTCCTATGACGACCTGCCGGACGGCCAGACCGATCCCGACGTAAAGAAATTCGATCTGGGGCAAGACAAGCAGGACGTGATTCCCGTGATGAAAGAAATTCTGGCGATCGCCCCGAGTATCAAGATTCTTGGTTCGCCGTGGTCGGCGCCGGCGTGGATGAAGACCAACGGAAAGGTGAAAGGCGGAAACCTGAAGCCGGAGTTCTACGACGCTTTTGCGACGTACTTCGTGAAGTATGTTCAGGGCATGAAGGCGGAAGGCATCACGATCGATGCCATCACCGTGGAGAACGAGCCGCTGAATCCGAAGAACACGCCGAGCATGGTGGTGTTCGCGAACGAGGAAGACGAATTTATCGGGAAGCATCTCGGCCCGTCATTTGCGAAGGCCGGCATCAAGACGAAGATTCTTCTCTACGACCACAATCCGGATGTGACGTCGTACCCGCTTTCGATTTTGGGCGACGCCGAGGCGAGCAAGTATGTGGACGGGACGGCGTTTCATTTGTATGGCGGCGATGCGTCGGCACTCACACCTGTGCACGACGCTTATCCGAACAAGAATTTGTACCTGACCGAGCAGTCGGTGAACTCGCGGCCGAACGGGCCGTTTGGAATTGCGGTGGCGGTGGCGCGCGTGCCAATCGGCTCGACGCGGAACTGGAGCAAGAACGTGCTGTTTTGGAATCTCGCGGCCGATCCGCAGAACGGGCCGCATACGAATGATGGCGGGTGCACAGGCTGTTCGGGCGCGATCACGATCGACGGCGATAAAGTGACGCGGAATCTGGCGTACTACGCGCTGGCGCACTTTTCGAAGTTTGTGCCGGCGGGGTCGATAAGGATTCAGTCCAGCGAAGCGGAACAGCTTTCGACGGTGGCGTTCTTACGACCGGATGGGAAGGTCGCGCTGGTTACGGCGAACGTTGGGAATTTCGACAAAGCGTTTCGGGTGCGGTACCACGGGAAGGCGTTCACCACCGCGTTGCCGTCGGAGTCGGTCGCGACATACGTTTGGTAAAAAGTGGTGCTGAAGCGCCTTTCACACACCGGCAAGATTGCCCATGCTACTACCGGATGCTGAGTCTGGTGGTGGTGGCAAGCTTGCCGGTTTGTTGTTTGTGGCGGAGAGTGCACCCTTATTTGAGAAGAAAACGGAGCGGCACCCGGAAAACCAAAGGCGCAGACTCGCGGTCTGAGCATCTAAAATGTGTCGAACATGATACGGGCGTGGGCTCTGGTGATGTCAACGGATTGAAAGAACTTGGGGGCGTGTGCTACGGTGTTTCGGGGCGACTTTGTAGAAGTTTTTAACTTCTTTAGCTTTTACCACAGGGGGAAACAATTTCAGTGCTGGCGTTGTCTTTCGCCGCGAGCCCACTCGGCAACCTGATCACACAAACGGGTTGGGTGGCACGCGTTGTTCTGTGCATCCTGCTGATCCTCTCGGTCTTCTCGTGGGCCATCATTTTCCAGAAATCACGGTCCTTCGGGCAAATCGACTCACACACAAAAAAATTCCTGCAGATGTTCCGCGCGGGACGGGGCTTACCCGATCCGAACACGCTACGAGCGGGCGCGGGCGACACGCCTTTGGTGACGGTGTACCAGGCCGGCTACAAAGAGCTTGAAGCGCAACTGCATTCGACGCAACGCCTGGCGGGCGAGGCTGCTCGCGTGAAAAACCCCAGGGCCGTGGGCGTGGAGATGCAGGTGGCGGCGGGCGAAGAGGTGCGTCGGCTCGAGAAGTGGATGTCGTGGCTGGCGACGACGGGTTCGGTTTCGCCGTTCATCGGGCTCTTTGGCACGGTGTGGGGCGTGATGGACGCGTTTTCGGGATTAGGCGACGCCGGTGCGGCCAGCCTGCGCGCGGTGGCGCCGGGCATCGCAGAAGCGTTGATCACTACAGCGGCGGGACTATTCGCCGCGATTCCGGCCGTGATCGCCTACAACTATTACGTGGGCGGAATCCGCGGGGTGGCAGCGCGGATGGACAGCTTCGCGTCCGAGTTCGTCTCGAAGATCGAAACGCTCTATAGCGCGTAAGACGGCGCGTAAGTCCAATGCCATTCGGCGAGAGAGGCCCTGAACACCCCGGGCGCGCCGACCACATTCATCGCATTTCCATCAAAGATTTAGAAACGTTCGAGACCCTTTAAGCAGGGCCAAAACTCATGCCGCAAATACAGCGCGAAACCGGAACCACGCTTTCGGAAATCAACATGGTTCCGTTCATCGACGTGGTGCTGGTGCTGCTGATCATTTTCATGATCACGGCGCCGATCCTGCAGTCGGGGATCGAAGTGGATGTACCGAAGACGAAGACGGTGAAGGAACTCACCGAAGTGCGGATGGTGGTGACGATCGACCGCGCGCAGAGGATCTATCTGAACGACCAGCCGGTGAACATTCACGACATCGGCAGCGATATTTCTTCGAAGTCGAACGACTTGGCGAAGCAGACGGTGTACGTACGGTGCGACGAGTCGGTGCCGTTTGGAAGCTGGGCCACTGTCGTGGACGCGTTGCGGCAGGCAGGGATTCAGAACATCAGCGTGGTGACGCAGCCGCTGAGCGAGCGTTCGCAAATCAAATAAATGGCGACGTCGGCTAGCGCAATTCGAACGGATGACGCCTCGCTGAAGGGAGGACTTCCCTTCTCGCTGGTGTTGCACGGCGTGATTGTGGCGCTGCTCATCGGCGGCGCGTTGATCGATCACCGCGGAGATTCGTGGGGCGGGCCGGGCGGAGCGATCACGGTGGGCGTTGTGGGGAGCGTACCGGCGATTCCGATGCCGAGGCCGGAAGTGGTGACGGAGAACCGCGTGGTGGACGAATCAAAGGGACTGTACAAACCGGAGCCGACCACGCCACCGCCTCCGCCGCCGGATGCGACGCCGATTCCAAAATTCGAGAAGAACCAGCCGCCGAAGTATGTGACGCGGCCATCGAAGACGCTTGAGAATCCTACGAAGCCGCCACCGAACGCGGTGCCGTATGGCGGGGGCGGAGCGCCGGCAGTTCCCTACTCGTCGTTTTCGCTGGGACAAGGGACGACGCAGGCGGGAATGTCGTTCGACGGAGTGGGCGGCGGAAATTTCGGCGAACGATTTTCGTGGTACGTGGAAGCGGTGCAGCGGAAGGTGAGCAGCAACTGGCTGCAGTCGACGGTGGATCCGCGAATCACGTTTGCGCCGCGGCTGGTGGCGACCTTTGAGATTGCGCGCGACGGGAGCGTCTCGAACATTCAGGTTACGAAGTCGAGCGGCGACGCTTCGGTGGATCAATCGGCGGTGCGCGCAATTCGCGACTCGAGCCCGATGGACAGGTTGCCGCCGGCGTATTCGGGTTCGCGGGTGAGCGTGGAGTTCTGGTTCGATTTCAAGCGGTAACGCGAGCGGATTTTGGGGCGCAGCGATTTTTAAGGGCGGACGATGACTCTTAACTTTGGGAAGGGCGTGAGGATTTCGTGGGCGGCAGCGGCGCTGCTTGCGGCGGTGATGCTGTTCGGATTTTTGGGCGGCGCGGGCACGGCGTCGGCGCAGGACTGGTTCAAGACGGGCACGGGATTGGGCGTATCGAAGGCGCGTGTGGCGGTGCCGGACTTTGCGGTGAAGAATCCGGCGGCCCAGCCGTTTGATAAGACGTTTCACGACACGCTGTGGAACGACCTGCAATTCTGCGGAATTCTGGACCTGGTGAGCCCGAGCTTTTATCCGACGGGAGTTCCGAGTCAGCCGAGCGAGCTGAAGCCGGCGGAGTGGTCGCAAGATCCGGCGAATGCTTACATGGTGGCGTACGGGAATTTATTTGTAGAGGGGGCGAATTTAGCCGCGGCGGGATTTTTGTCGGACGTACACAACCCGAGTGCGCCGATCGCGCTGCAGAAAGTGTATCGAGACGCGCAGACCGACGCGGGCGCGCGAAAGCTGGCGCACAAATTCGCGGACGATATCGTAGCACTGCTGGGTGGCGGGACGGGCGGCATCGCGCAGACGCAGGTCGCGTACGTGAGCACGAAGGCTGGCAACAAAGAAATCTGGGCGATGGATTACGACGGCGCGGGCCAGCACCAGTTGACGCACTTGAAGACGATTTCGCTGACGCCGCGGTGGTCGCCGGACACTTCGAAGATCGCGTTTACGTGCTACGTGCCGTTTCGCGGCGTGACATCGGCGCAAATTTGCATCTACTCGGCGGATTCGGACCGGCTGATTTCGTTTCCACGGTATCGCGGGTCGAACAGCTCGCCGGCGTGGACTCCGGACGGGCAGCAGCTCGCGTTCATGTCGAGCCAGAACGGCGACCCTGAGATCTACGTGGCCGGCACGGATGGGAGCAAGCTGAAGAGGCTGACGTTCGCGGCGGGCGTGAGCACATCGCCGGCATTTAATCCGAAGACAGGGCAACAGATGGTGTTCGTGAGCGATCGCGCGGGCGATCCGGTGCTGTATCTCGCCAACGCGGATGGCACGAACGTGCAGCGACTGGACATGCCGGACATGGGATATGTGGTAGATCCGGCATGGTCGCCGAACGGGCAGCTGCTAGCGTTTTCGTGGCGAAGACCGAGCGGGAATTTCGACATCTATGTGATGGACATCGTGAACCGGCAGCTCGTGGAATTGACGCGCGACCAAGGACGCAACGAGCGGCCGAGCTGGGCGCCGGATGGGCGGCACATTGTGTTTGAGTCGACGCGCACGGGCACGCGACAGATTTGGTCGATGCTGGCGGATGGAAGTATGCCGCGGCAACTGACGTACGAAGGACAGAACGAGTCGCCGAACTGGTCGCCGAAGTAGCGGCGAGAGTAGAGCGGCGGATCTTGGGATGGGTTTCGCTTCCCTCCCAGCCGGGGGCAGCGAGTATTAGGAAGTTGGAACACGAAGAGAAACAAAAATGGGTACGAGGTGGAACGTACTTAAAATCGTTCCGACCTGATTCAGGATTTTAGGGAAATGGATTTCGAGAATTCTGGATCGATTCTTAAGGAGGGTCTCCGTGCGGAAATTGGGAATGCGGAATTACGGGATGCTGGCGGCGTTTGTGACGATCGCGCTGGTGGCGGGAGGTTGCAAGAAGACGGTGGCGGTGGGCAAGTCGCAGCCGCCTCCTCCGGCAACGGCGCCGCAGCCGACGGTTTCGATGAGCGCGTCGCCGAGTACAGCGAATCCGGGCGACACCGTTAAGTTGAGCTGGCAATCGACGGACGCGACCGATGCGGACATCGAGCCCGGCGTGGGCAAAGTGGCGGTGACAGGCTCGACGCCGGTGAATCCGACGACGTCGACGACGTACACGATTACGGTGACGGGCGTGGGCGGAACGGCAACGGCAAGCGCGCGAGTGACGCTGGGAGCGGGAGCGCCGGCGACAACTGGTCCCGTGAACAACGGGAACCAGAGCATGAGCGAGCTGTTTGAGCAGAATGTGAAGGACGCGTTCTTCGACTTCAACAAAGCGGACCTGCGGCCGGACGCGCGGGACGCGCTTTCGAAGACGGCGGAGTTCCTGCGTTCGTACCCGCAAGTGCGTGTGACGATCGAAGGACACTGCGACGATCGCGGATCGACCGAGTACAACATCGGCCTCGGCGAGCGGCGCGCGCAGGCGGCGAAGAATTACTTGATCTCGCTGGGCATCTCGCCGGACCGCATGGACACCGTGAGCTGGGGCAAGGAGCGGCCGTTCTGCACGGAACAGACGGAGAGCTGCTGGCAGGAAAACCGCCGGGCGCACTTCGTCGCCGCGAAGTAGTTTGAACTTCGGGAGAAAGTGAAGCGGGCGCGGACTTCTTTTGATTTTGCGAGGTCCGCGCCCGTTCCCGTATTCTTGGGATACGAATTTGATTTTCAGGAGGCACGCTGTGCGGACACGATCGATAGCTCTCGCCGGTGCGGCGATGATAACGGGAGCGGTGCTGGGGTCGATGCTGGCTCCGAGGCCGACGGGCGCCGTTTCCAAGGAAATGATCCAGCTGCAGGAGCAGATTTCGCAGCTGCTGCAGGGGCAGCAATCACTGAGGAGCGCGGTGGATTCGAACAACGCGTCGTTGCGCACGCTGGTGCAGCAGTCGCTGGACCAAACGAATGCCCTGAGCGCGCGGATGGACGCGCTGCAGAAGAGCGTGGGCGAATCGAACGCCAACGGCGAGGCGAAGATCGACGGCATGGCGTCGCAGACGCAAGGCATCTCGGACAATCTTCAGGACGTGCAGGCGCGCGTCGGCAAACTCGCGTCACAGATGAACGACATCCAGAGCACGCTCCAAAGTATCGACGGACGGCTGGCGGGCGGCGCGGTTCCAACGACTGCGCCTTCGGGTGGCGCTGCATCTCCGCCGACGGGCGGCGGTATGAACAGCGCGCCTCCTCTAACGGGTGGACCGAGCGCGTCGAGTGGTGGGGGCAACGCGGGGCCGGCAGGTGGCCTTGCGGGGCCCGCGGCGGACACGCTCTACCAGAATGCATTGCGCGACTTCACTACGGGCAAATACGACATGGCGCAGCAGGAGTTCGGCGACTACGTGAAGAATTATCCGAATACGGACCTCGCTTCGAACGCGCAGTTTTATATCGGCGAGATTTCGTACCAGCAGGGCAACTACAAGGATGCAATCGGGCAATACAACTTGGTGCTGAACAATTATCCGCAGAGTTACAAGCTTTCGGCTTCGCTACTGAAGAAAGGGATGGCGGAGCTGGAGCTGGGCATGAAGGCGACGGGGATTCGCGATTTGAAGGAAGTGGTGCGGCGGTTTCCGGGGTCCGATGAATCGCGGCGGGCGTCGGCGAAGTTGAAGGAGTTGGGAGTGGGGGCTACGACTACGAGAGCGGCGCACTAAGGCTCGATACGGATTTGAGGGATTTTGATCACGGCGGTTGCGCTTACGGGCGCGATCGCCGCGATTTTGTTTTTGTGGGGAGGGGCGCGTGCTTACGGGTGGGAGCGGATTTTTGGTGGTGGCATGGCTCAACCCGAGACCCACTGAGAGTGGGTCTCGCACAGACTCCAGAGTCTATGTTACAGCGCCCGATTTGGCGGGCAGCTAGCTAGGCGCGAAGGTGGTCGGGCTGCCAGCTTTGGATTTGGGACTTGATGGAGCGCTGGTCGGTGAGGTTTTCGTCGAGGACTTTGCGGGCGAGCGTTGGGAGTTCGGCATCGCTTGCGAAGCGCATGGCGACGAGTTGGCCGGGGCGAAAATCCAGGATGCGGAACTGGAGATCGGCGGGCAGAAGTTCGCGCAGCCTCAGGCGCATCTCGAGGCGAATGACGCGGTCCTGAACTTTGAGGGCGAACGTACGCGCCACGAACGCGAGCGTGAGCAGTGCAAGCGCCAAGACCACGCCGAAGGCGTGTTCGTAATTGAAGGAATGGTAGGCGCGAATCACGGAATTGATCACGTTGATTAACAGGACGGGCACGACGAAGTAATGGAAGGCTGGGACGAATTTTGCGTGGCTCTTGAAACTCTGTTCCTGCATTGAGGCTCCTTGAAGGATCGCTTGCGCGCCATGGTAGCAGATGCCGGGAGTGTTCGTTGGGCTGCGACTTCCCTGCCACAAAAGAAAACGGGCGGCGCCAGTGGCACCGCCCGTTTTTGATTGGTCCGAATCCTCCGGCGACTTAGAACATGTAACGAAGGCCGAGCTGGATAACGCGCGGTCCGTTCACGTCCGAAGTGATGTTTCCAAAGGTACTTGGGACCAGGAGAGTAGTGGTAGCAGGATTGCTAAAGTTTGGATGGTTGAAAATGTTGATCGCGTCGACGCGAAACTGAAGCTTGTGGCTGTCCGCCCAGGGCATCTGGAAATCTTTCAGAAGCGCTGTGTCGAGATTCCACAGGCTGGGTCCGCTTACGACGTTGCGGTTGCCAGGACCGCCGGCGATCGGGAATGTGAATGCGCCGTTCGCGTTCGTTTGATTCGCAAAGTATTGAACCGTCGGGGATGCGCCAGCGCTCCCAGCCACCTGGTGGATCCCGGCTTTGACATCCGAGTCCGACCCGATGAAAACCGCAGGTTGCGTTTGCGTGAAGTCGATCGTGAATGCGCCCGAATCGATCTTGAACGGGGAACCGCTATAGGCCGAAAAAATACCGGACCATTTCCATCCGCCGATGAGTTCGTTGACCAACTTCGACGAGTCGTGGCCGAACTTCTTTCCGGTCCCGAACGGCAGCCCGTACTCGTAGTTCATCGCAACCACGTGCCGGTGGTCGAAGTCGGAGCTGCCGCGGCATACCCGGAGGTTGCGGAGGTCGCAAATTTCCGAAGTCGAGAAGTCGATCAAGTTGTTTTGCACGCCGGAGTCATTGTCGATCGAATGAGAATACGCATAGTTCATTTCGACCGTTAGATCGTGAGACATCCGGTGATTCACGCGAATGATCAGTCCGTTGTAGTTCGACGAGCTGAAGTTGCCGATGAAACCGGCCGCTCCATTCTGAGCGAGCAAACCAACGTTAGGCAGCAAGAGGCCCTGACCAAGAGTCTGGCTCAGCCCCTGAGAATCCGCGAGCGTGAGAATGGTGGACGACAGGTCTCCATCGTAGAAATAGTTTCCGGCGAGACCCACAGCTAGCTGGGTGCAGGAGCTTGAGTTGGTGCCGAGAAAGTAGTTGTTCGCTGTCGCGCAAGTCTGGCCGTACTGAGCGAGAGCTGCGCCCATCTGATTCTCGAACCAGGGTTGATTCGTAACTGTCGCGCCGGTTTGAACTTGTTTCTCAACCTGTCCGTACGCGTTGTAGAGCGTCTGACCGGAAGCGAGATCCTTAAAATTGAGAGTTTGTGCGGGATCGCCCAATGCCGGGAGACGCCGGCCGAGTTTGCCAACGTAATCGGCTTCCACTAGCCAATTGCCGGGAAGCTGGCGTTGAATTCCGAAGGAGAAATGCATCTCGTAGGGCGTCTTGTAGTGCGGGTCGAAGTTGAAAAAGGAGCCCTCTCCAAAACCACCATTAAAGAACCCGATCGGATTGCCGTTTTGATCCAGGTTTGGCGTGAATGTGGGACGCGGCGTAGTGCCCGGAGGAAGAGGCGCCGGGAGTGCGGCAGCGAGCGCCGGGCCAGTGCAAGGATTCGGGCAAGTGAAGCGCGGGTCGTTGATTAGGTCGCCGTTGGGATCGCCAGCTCCGTAGTTGCCGGGAATGGTGTTGCTGAACAAGAAGCTGGTTTCGTCGAGTTCGAAGCCCTGGCCGATGAGGTTGTTGTCGTAGTCCAGACCGAATCCGGCGCGAATGCTGGTCTGGCGATTGCCGAACAGCTTGGCGAGCCATCCCGTATCGGACGACGGCGAATATGCGAGACCGATTCGAGGTGCAAAATTGTTGTAGGACGGCTTGTAGTATCCGGGGCCGTTGTTCTTGTTCCCGCCAAGTCCGTAAGTGATGAGCGGAGCGGCGTCAAATCCGGAAACACCGTTCGCCGAGTTCTCCAGACGAGGGCCAAATATGCTTTCTGGCGTCTGATTCTGAATAGCCTCGTAGCCGTTGACTTCGTCCAGGGGCTTGTGGAACTGCCAGCGCAGCCCGTAGGTCACGGTCAGATCGTTACGGACCTGCCAAGAATCCTGCCCGAAAGCCTCAAACTGAGTGGAGTGGTAATCGCGAATTGGAATGCCGCCCTGCGGCTGCGGATTGCCGGATAGGTCGTAGTTGTAGCCAGAGCTCGCGGCGGAGTAACTTCCAAGAACGGCCTTGAAAACGCGGTCCCATTCGTTCGTGTCGCCGGTGGGGCTGAAGTCGGAGGGGCGCTGGGCAGGGCTCAACTGAGAGAGAAATCCACCCAAGCCGACGTCGTAAGTGTTCGTATCCGTAAGGTTTCCTGATTTGAAGATGGTGGGGGAAATCACGCCGCCGAATACGATGTTGTGCCGGCCCTTGACCCAGTTCAGAGTTTCGCGAAACTGATAAACAGGAACGACCGGAAATTGTTCGTTCAAGCCGAGATATGGATTGTCGAAGACGTTGCCGTAGAAGCTGTCAAAAAAACTCAAGCTACTGGGAGAAGTAGGTTTGTAGTTCACAGCGAACGCTACGACCTGGTTCGTCTCACCGAACGAGACCTGGTTCGTAATCGTCGGGGAGACCACCCAGGTCTCGCCGACAACCCAAGAACGCGCGTGGTCGTTGTAGCTCGACGAAGGATTGGGATCTCCAGGGAAAACCTGCACGTTGGCGGAGCTAAATCCACCGTCGATGCTGCGGTCAAAACTCGCTCTGACGAACAACCGGTTGGCCGGGTTGATTTGATAGTCCAGGCGGCCAATGTAGGTGTTGTCGGTGTTACGAACAGGCGAGACAAAATAAAATCCCGACGTATTAAGACCATCGCCAACGGCGGAGGTATTAGGGGCCGGGTAGGGGCGGGTTTGGAAGAAAGACAGCAGATCCTGATCTGCGCCAATGCCTGCCGGATCAAGATCTTGCAGCGAATTCTTGCCGGTCAGCGGAGTGGGCACGGTCTGGCCGCTTGAATTTACGTAGTCGATCTGGCCGTTCAAAATCTGGGGCATGGGAACGGTGCGATAGCTCTGCGACGGAGGTTCCGGGGCGATTTGGCGCAGCCCGTTGTAAGAGAAAAAGAAGAAGAGCTTGTTCTTGAGGATCGGTCCCCCGAAATCGCCGCCGAACTGGTTGCGGATCAGCTGGGGATTGGGCACGCCATTCAGATTATTGAAGTAGTCGTTGGCGGTGTAGGCGGTGACACGGTTGTATTCGAAAGCCTGACCGTGAAACGAGTTCGTACCGTTTTTGGTCACGAGTTCCATCTGACCGCCGGCGCTGTGGCCGTAGGTCGCGTCGTCACCCATAGTGGTGACTTTCAGTTCCTGGATGGAGTCGAGGGGCGTGTTGACGGTAGTGGTGAAGGCAAAGCCGCCGCGCTGGTCGTTGACGTCGAGGCCATCGAGAGTGATGTTGGTTTGGTCGGAGCGCGTTCCGGTGACTTCGCCGGTTTGTGTGGCGCCCGGCGCTAGATAGAGGTAGTTCGCCGCGCTATTCACGAGAGAGTTTGGGAGGTCCTGGATGCGGTCGCCGTCGATGGTGGAGGCGACTGTCGCATCGGTGGTGTTCAAGGTTTCGGTGGGAGTTGAAGTAACTTCCACTGTGACCTTCGAGTCGCCAACCTTCAGCTGAGCGTCGCGCGTCGCTTTGTCGCCGACGTTCAGGATGAACTTGTCTATCGTCAGGTTCGAGAACCCTTCCTTCGAGAACTCGAGCGAGTAGTCCGGAGCAGGCGGGACGTTGTTGAATTCGTACACGCCGATCGAGTTCGTGGTGGTGGAGTTCGAGTATCCGATGCTCGTGTTGGTGAGCGTGACCGAGGCGCCGGAGATGACACCGCCGCTCGCGTCAGTGACGACGCCGGTGACGCTGGAATTGTCTTGTGCTTGAGCCGAGGAAGCGGCGAGACCGAGGAACACGAGGAACATCGACACGACAAGGAAACGCAACAGCAACCCGCTGCGTACGGCAGGACTCATAACACCCCCCATGAGGTACTAGAACAGGCGCGACCGAATATTTACCGATCTAGGAACACGAAACAGGACACGTATGAGTGAAAGGGATGCAATCGGGATTCCATCCCTACAAAAAGTGGGAGGAGTGTGGCAGAAAATGCGGATTTATTTGCGACGCAGGACTTAGCAAATATCCGAGAGTTGTAGACGGCACTTGGCGAGCCGGATCATCCGTGATTTGGAATTCTTCTGTGAATAAACGATAGTTGGAAGGGCCAGTCATTGGTCAGTCGCGAGACGCAGCCGTTCGATTTCGAAAGGAACTCGTGTGTGGCGCAGGAGTTCGGATATACTCGCGGGGTAAACCCGTATTGTGAAAGAGGCTGAGACAAAATGTCGGTAAACAAAGTGATTTTGGTGGGCAGGTTGGGACGCGATCCGGAGACGCGGTTCACCGGCGGCGGGCAGGCCGTCGCGAATTTTTCGGTGGCGACCGACGAGACGTACAAGGATCGCAACGGCGAGAGGCAAAAGCGGACGGAGTGGCACAAAATCGTGGTGTGGGGAAAGCAGGCCGAGATCGCGCAGCAATATTTGAAGAAGGGTTCACTCGTGTTTATCGAGGGACGAATTCAGTCGCGCGAGTGGCAGGACAAGGAAAATCAGAAGCGGACGAGCTTCGAGATTGTCGCGACGAACTTCCGGATGCTGGGCGGGCGCGCGGACGGCGCGGCGGCAGGAGCGGGCGGTGGTGGTGGCGCGTCACACAGCGGCGGTGGATTCGGCGGTGGCGCTGCGCGCGGAGGCGATTCGGAGTTCGATGCCGGGGTGCCGGACGATGCCGGTCCGCATGGGCCGGAAATTTCCGACGAGGATATTCCGTTTTAAGACGACGCGCTTAGCGACAGGCTGTGAACTGACGGCGTGAAGGCTTACTAATCTGAAGGCGGGGCTGGCTGTTACAGTTGCGGTGGGTGGAATGCAGGTGCGCGCGCGAGGGCTGGATAGCCTTGCCGGCGCGCTAGTGCGAGCTGGGATCTCTTTTGCGCTCTTCGTCGATCTTCTGCATGATCGCGTCGAACTTGGGGCGCTGGTCGGGCGTGAGGATCGCGCGAATGCGATCACGGCCCTGATGACGAAGCGAGTCGCGCTCAGTGTCCGCAGCGGCGTAGTCGGCGTGAATTTTGGAGCGCGTGTCGTCGACGATGTCGCCGAACTGCTTCGCCTGGTCGGGCGTGAGACTCAGGTCCTTCGTCATACGATCCACGATCTGCTCGCGCGTAGGAGGCGACGGTGGAAGCTGCTTGCCCCAGACCCGTTCGCCCCACAAATGATTGGCCGTCGCGCCCGCGATCGCGCCCAAAAGGAACACGATCAGGACCAGGACAGCCGCTTCGCTTCGCGTTTTAGCGTTTGCCATGGTTTCCGTCCGTCGTAGAAATCAGAAAATCATCGCGATCGTTGCTGCTGTAGTTCACGTCGGAGAAGAAGCCGGCGTCGTCCGACGGCGAGAGGTAGGTGCCGTCCACCGAAGCACGGTGCTGCGAGATATCGAAGGTAAGAACCAGCGCGAGAGCCACGCCGGCCGTGGCCGCGAATTTCCATGCGAGCGAAACGAACGGGTTCCAGATGGATTTTTCGTCGGCGCGCTCGCTTTCCGCCTGGCGGATGCGAGCCATAGTGATGCGCGCAAAGCCGGGACCGGGATCGGCCGCAGGTTCGGCGACGCGAAGCAAGCGAGCGCTGAACGAAGCGCGTTCGACAGCCGCTGCACAAGCGGCGCAGGATTTCAGGTGCGCGTCTAGAACGGCAGCATCGGCCGGCGACATTTCGCCGGAGACGCGGTCGTACAGACGAGCTTCAAACTCCGGGCAGGCTCCCGAAGTTTCTGCGATTGGGTTCAACGTCATCTTCAGCCCCTTTTATCCCGGGTATTTGGCTGTGACGTGTTCGATTCGAGCCTGCGCTTGTAAACATCAGTAAGTCGTGCGCGAGAACGAAACAGCCTAACTTTCACGGTATTCACGTTCAAATTCAGCATCTCGGCCAACTCCTGCACCGAGAAGCCTTCTACTTCCTTCAACATCAAAAGCTGCCGGTCTTCCTCCGGCAATTTGTCCAGCATGCGTTCGAGCAAGTCGCGAGCCTCTGCGAGCTGGCCGGGATCCTCAGGCGGATTTTCCGCAGAGGCAACGCCGTCGAGGCGCGAAACCTGGTCTTCGGAGAGATCGGCTTCGTAGGTGAGCGGGCGGACTTTGCGCTTGCGCAAGTAGTCCCAACACTCGTTCACCGAAATTTTGTACAGCCACGTCGAAAACGCCGAGCGCTGATCGAAACGCTTCAACGAAATAAACACTTTCAGGAAGACCTGTTGCACCACGTCTTCCACATCGTCGCGGCGGCGCAGGATGCCGTGGACCAGGCCAAACACGCGCTGCTGGTGGTGGCGGATCAGCTCTTCAAAAGCGGCTTCCTCGCCCGCCTGAGCGCGACGGACGAGATCCTGCTCCTTGTCGGCCTTCTCGCTCCGGGCGACCGGAATCGAAAGTGTCGAGGCGGTGGCTGCCACATTCTTTGGGACGTCAGGCATCGGGATTTGGTTTCACACAATAAAATGACATGGCGCGTAGGAAATAGATAGGTGTTGCGAGCAAGTATCAACCATGTGACAATCCCCACATGATAATCGGAGACCGCATCCGTCTTCTACGTGAATCCAAAGAACTTTCCCAGGGCGACATCGAGAAGCGCACTGGCCTGCTTCGATGCTACATCTCACGCGTCGAAAACGGGCACACAGTGCCGGCGATCGAAACCCTAGAAAAGCTGGCCCGGGCGATGGAAGTGCCGCTCTACCAGCTCTTCTACGACGGTGAAGAGCCGCCCGTCCTGCCGAATTTGCCAAAGCGCAAGTCGGCGGACGATATCGCTTGGGGAAGTCGTGGAAAAGAAGCGCGTGTACTCGGGCGCTTCCGCCGTCTGTTGGGCCGAATCGATGAGGGCGACCGCCGCCTCTTGCTGTTCATGGCTCAAAAGATGTCTAGCCGGTAGTTCGAGCTAGCTGAAACGGCGAATCCGCGAACGTCGATGAAACCGGCCGAACGGCACGGACGGAGAGGTTTACGCCAAAATGGCCGTTTCGTTTTGGAACTGAGCCTCCCAAATGTATTAAGACCCTCATCCCCACAGATCTGTAAGTCCTTCACTCCCATTCAATTGTGCTGGGTGGTTTGGAACTGATGTCGTAGACGACTCGGTTGACGCCCGGAACCTCGTTTACGATCCGGACGGACATCCGCTCGAGCACATCCATGGGGAGACGCGACCAGTCAGCCGTCATCGCGTCGAGAGATTCGACGACGCGAATCGCGACGGCGTTACCGTAGGTGCGGCCATCGCCCATGACGCCGACGCTGCGAACCGGCAACAGGACGGCGAAGGCTTGCCAGACTTTGGAGTAGAGGCCGGCGCGGCGAATTTCTTCGACGACGATGGCGTCAGCGCCACGCAGTGTGTCGAGCTTTTCGCGCGTGATGTCGCCGAGGATGCGCACCGCGAGGCCCGGTCCCGGAAACGGATGCTTCACGAGAATTTCTTCCGGCAGGCCGAGTTCGCGGCCGATCTGGCGGACTTCGTCTTTGAAGAGATCGCGCAGCGGCTCGATGAGGCCGAAGGGCATGTCTTCCGGAAGGCCGCCGACATTGTGATGCGACTTGATGACGGCGGAGGGCCCCTTTACGCTGACCGACTCGATCACGTCGGGGTACAGAGTTCCCTGCACCAAAAATTTCACGGGCAGGCCTTTGTCGGAACCGGCGACGAGCTTGCGCTGTTCCTCGGCGAAGATTTCGATGAACTCGTAGCCGATAATTTTGCGTTTCTTTTCGGGATCGGTGACGCCGGCGAGCTTGCCGAGGAATCGAGCGGACGCGTCGACGCCGATAACGTTGAGGCCGAGGCGGTCGCGAAGGAGCGCGAGCGTCTCTTCGAATTCGTTGCGACGAAGCAGGCCGGTGTCGACGAAGACATTGGTGAGGCGGTCGCCGATGGCGCGGTGAACCAGAGCGGCGGCCACGGCGGAATCGACGCCGCCGCTGAGCGCGCAGATGGCGCGGCAGCCTTCGGCTTGCTTGCAAATCGAGTCGATGGTGGCGGCGATGAAACCGGCGCGATTCCAATTCTGTTTTGCGCCGCAGACTTCGAAGATGAAGTTACGGAGGATATCGGTGCCGCGTTCGGTGTGATTCACTTCCACGTGGAATTGAACGCCGTAGAGGTTCTTGTCCGTGTTTTCGACCGAGGCGACGGCGTTGTGCGTGCGGCCGGTGACGGCGAAGCCCGAGGGCACGTCGATGACGTGGTCGCCGTGGCTATTCCAGATCTTCAACTTCTTGGGGATGTTGCCGAAGATCTTCGAATCGCAGGCAATGTCGAGCTCAGCGCGGCCGTACTCACGTCGATCGGCTGGCGAAACTTTTCCGCCGAGGGTGTGCGCGAGCCACTGCATGCCGTAGCAGATGCCGAGGACAGGGACGCCAAGATCGAGGACCTTCGGATCGCAGTACGGCGCGTCTTTGTCGTAGACAGAGCTGGGGCCGCCGGAGAGGACGATGCCGACGGGCTCGAGCGCGCGGATTTCGTCGAGCTTCGCAGTGCAAGGAAGCACTGCCGAGAACACCTGCTGCTCTCGGATACGCCGCGCGATGAGCTGGGTGTACTGGCCGCCGAAATCCAGCACGACGATGCCGTGCTTGGTGCTGCTGACGAGGCTTTCCGTTTCTTTCTGCGATGCCGTGCCGCTCGATGGGGTCATCCGGTTCATCCCTCGCTCGATTGTGTGAGACCTACTTTACGACGATGTTGACCAGCTTGTTCGGGACGACGATGGTCTTGACGATCTGTTTGCCGGCGATTTCCCTGGCGACTTTTTCGTCGGCTTCTGCGAGCTGAAGCAGATCGGCTTCGGCCAGACCATCTTCTACCATGACTTTGCCGCGCAGGCGTCCATTGACCTGAATGATGACTTCGAATTGATCGTCGCGCGCGAGTTCCTCGCTGAATTTCGGCCAGGATTCGCGCGTAAGCGTGGTGGAGTGACCGAGCATTTGCCAGAGTTCCTCGGCGATGTGCGGCGTCATCGGCGTGATGATGAGCACGAGAATTTCGAGCGCCTGTTTCAGGATCGCGGGGCGAATGCCCTCGTTCAGCGGCTCGAGGGCCTGAATGTCGTTGACGAGGGACATGATCAGCGCGACGGACGTGTTGAAATGCCAGCGGCCTTCGTAATCGTTTGTGACGCGCTTGAGCGTTTGGTGAACGTGGCGCAGCAGCTGGCGCTCTTTGTCGGATTGCGTGACTGTTTCATTCGAATGTGCGAGGTCGAACGTGACGCCTTGCAGCTCCGGCGCGCAACGCGCGACGAGCTTGTAGAATTTGGTGAGGAAGCGCGAGGCGCCTTCGATGGCTTGCTCGCTCCACTCGAGATCTTTTTCGGGCGGCGCGGCGAAGAGCGTGTAGAGACGGCCGGTGTCGCAGCCGTATCGGTCCGCCATGTCGATGGCGCCGACGACGTTGCCGCGCGACTTGGACATCGCGACGCCGCCTTTCTGCACCATACCTTGCGTGAACAGGCGTGCGATCGGCTCACTTTCGGTAACGAGGCCGATGTCGCGCATCACTTTGCAGAAAAAGCGCGAATAGAGCAGGTGCAGGATGGCGTGCGTGATTCCACCGACGTACTGGTCAATCGGGAACCAATAGTGCGCTTTGTCTTTCGCGAACGGCGCGGTCGTATTGTGCGGATCGGTGTAGCGGTAGAAATACCAGGATGAATCGACGAACGTGTCCATTGTGTCCGTCTCGCGGCGCGCTGGACTGCCGCACTTCGGGCACTTCGTATTCACGAAGTCGGGCGAACTGGCGAGTGGCGACTGCCCTTCACCGGTGAGATTCACGTTTTCAGGCAGCTTGACCGGGAGCTGATCGTCGGGGACGCCAACGATGCCGTCTTTTTCGCAATAGACGACGGGGATTGGAGTGCCCCAGTAACGTTGGCGCGAAACTCCCCAATCGCGAAGGCGGAAGGTGATTTCGGCGTCGCCGAAGCCTTTCGCTTTCGCGTCGGCGGCCATTTTCGGCAGGGCTTCATCGGTGGTGAGGCCCGAGTAGGGGCCGGAATCGACGAGGCGGCCGTGTTCAGTGGACGCGGCGGTCAGCTTGTCGCTCGAGATCGGATCGCCAGTGAGCGGCTGAATGACGACCTTGATCGGCAGGTGATATTTCGTCGCGAATTCGTGGTCGCGCTCATCATGCGCGGGAACGGCCATGATCGCGCCGGTGCCGTATTCGGCGAGAACAAAGTTCGCGACCCAAATGGGAACTTCGGCGCCAGAGAACGGATTGATCGCGAAGCGGCCGGTGAAGAAGCCTTCCTTCTCAGCCGTGGCGAGATCGGCGGCGTTGATGCGGGTCTGCCGCATCTTCTGCCACTGCGGATCGGCGGCTGCGGCGTTCGGCGAGCCTTCCATCAGTTTTGGCAGCAGCGGGTGATTCGCCGAGAGTATAAGTGCCGACGCGCCGTAGATGGTGTCGTTCCGCGTGGTAAAGATTTCGATCGAGTCGTTGCCCAGCGCGGGGACTTTGAACTTCACGCGAGCGCCGACGGACTTGCCTATCCAGTTGCGCTGCATGGTGAGGACGCGCTCGGGCCAGCCGCCTTCGAGAAGCTTCATGTCGTCGAGAAGCTGATCGGCGTACTGCGTGATGCGGAAGAACCATTGTTCGAGTTCGCGGATTTCGACGCGGACGTCTTCGTGGCGCCAGCAGAATCCGTCGATGACTTGTTCATTCGCGAGAACGGTGCAGCATGCAGGGCACCAGTTCACCTGACTCTTTCGGCGAAAGGCGATTCCCTTCTCCAGCATGCGGAGGAAGAGCCACTGATTCCAACGGTAGTATTCGGGTTCGCTGGTGGAAATTTCGCGGCGCCAGTCGTAGCTGAAACCGAAGCGGCGGAGGACGCGCTGAAACTCAGCAATGTTCTTCAGCGCCCAGTCGCGAGGCTTGGTTTTATTTTTGATTGCGGCGTTTTCTGCGGGTAGGCCGAACGCGTCCCAACCCATCGGGTGCAGGACGTTGTAGCCAGTCATGCGTTTGTAGCGGGCGACGGCGTCGCCGATGGTGTAGTTGCGCATGTGACCCATGTGGAGCGTGCCGGAGGGATACGGCAGCATTTCCAGCATGTAGAACTTTTTGCGGGAAGGATCTTCGTCGGCGTTGAACGCGCCTTCGTCTGCCCAGATTTTCTGCCACCTCGCTTCGATTTGTTGCGGATCATAGAAGGCTGGTCGCGGGTCGGATTCGGCCAAGTTCACTTGCCTCGTTTACGCAGTTTTTTCGCGGCGGCGTCGGTTTTGGCGTTGGCCGGCTTTTTGCGCTTCGGCGCGGTGCGCTTCTTCGCCTTCGCGCCGGATTTTTTCGCGCGCGTTTTGGATTTTGTGGAGTGTGGGCGCGGCTTCATCCCTTCGCCAGTGGCTTTCACCACGCGGCCGAGTAGCTTCCAGAGAGCCGCGACGTTGCGCTTGTCGTCGCCGGGTGAATCAATCGGCGTTTCGAGAATGAACGCGCGTCCCGCAAGCTGTGGGTGATTCAAGATACGCGCAAACGCATCGAGGCCGATCTTGCCTTTGCCGATGTGTTCGTGACGGTCGACGCGCGAGCCATGATGCGTTTTCGAATCGTTGGCGTGGATCACGTGGACGGCTTTCAGGCCGACCGTCGCATCGATGTGCTGCAAGGCGGAGTCGAGCCCTTCGGCGGTGCGAATGTCCCAACCGGCGGCGAAGGTGTGCGCGGTGTCGACGCAGACGCCGACTGGATGGTCGCGCAGCAGATCGAGAATCGCGCGCAACTCTTCAAATTTTGCGCCGACCGAGGCGCCGTGGCCCGCGGTGTTCTCGAGCAAGATCACGAGGTCACCGAGTTTCAGGCCGCGGGCGGCTTTGCGAATGCCCTCGGCGATAGAGATGATGGCGGCTTCGAGCGTCGTATCGCGGCTGCTGCCCGGATGGATGACGAGAAAATCCGCGCCGAGAGCGGCGCCGCGAACGAGTTCGCCGTGAAACGCCTGCACCGAGCGGGCGCGAAGCACGGGATTGGGCGACGCAAGATTGACCAGGTAATTGCAATGGATGACGAGCGGGCCGAGGCCGAGTTCCTTGCGGCGATCGCGAAACCGCTTCGCATCGGCTTCCGCAATGCGCGAGACACCGCGATCCCACATGCGCGGGCTCGAAGAGAAAATCTGCAGCGCGTTGGCGCCGAGGCCGTGGGCGATTTCGAGCGAGGCCGAGATGTCGCCCGCGATGGAAGTGTGGATGCCAATGCGCGTGCTGCCGTCTTTCCAAGATGGGATTTCGGGAGCGGGAGGCGGTTCCGGGCGGTATTCGTCGGAATCGTCGAAGGCCAGGCTAATTGAGCGGGTATCTTCTGCCATTTCAAGTGTTTCCGGAGGGCGCGACGCGGGCTGGAGCGTCAAGAGGATACACTACAGCCGCTTCGTGGCGACCTGCTGAAACATTGATTGTAGTGGAAATTCCGCTGACGCGCAAACGACAACATCAAAAGCAAAAGCGTGGAACATTTCACAGAGAACGGCGAAGAAATGCGGAGGGCACGGAGACGCGTCGATGATGCGAACTCCGTGCCCTGTTGGTTCGGATGAGACTCGTGGTCGCGCTCAGTCGCCGAGAGCGGCGGCGGAGGCTGCGCCATAGAAGCTGTACCACGGCTTCGCTGCCCCGAGGTGCGCGTTGACGTTCTCGATGTTCTTCACGCCCTGATCGGCGAGCCAGTCTTCGAGAGGCTTGACGCCGCCCTTGGCGTAAATGGGAATCGCGTCCTTCCATGTGGCGCGGCCGCAGAGTACGCCGGAAAACGGCGTGCCGGAATCGGAGGCGAGATCGAGAGTTTCGGTGAAGACGTCATTGCTGACGCCCGCGGAGAGATAGATGAACGGCTTTTTCGCGGCGGAGGCAGCTTTGCGGAAAAGTTCCTTGGCTTCGTCGCGTGAGTACGCGGATTCGCCCTTGCAGGCCTTGGTGCCGGCAACGTAGGCCATGTTCACAGGAACTTCGACTTTCAGAATGTCCACGCCATACTGCGGCTTCGAAAATTCTTCCATGCTCTTCGTGACGATCTCGGGCTTTTTCTTGGCGTATTCGAGGCTCTTCTCATCGCCGCCTTCGACGTAGCCGACGAGCTCAAGGAAGAACGGAACGTCAGCCGCAGTGCACTCACCGGCGATGCGTTCGGTCCAGGCGTGCTTGATGTCGTTGATTTCGGCCGGATCGAACGGTGTGTAGTAGAGCAAAATTTTGATGCAGTCGGCACCGGCGGCCACGAGGCGCTTCACGGACCAGTCAGAGAGAAGGTCAGGCAGGCGGCCGGGGCGCGTGTTGTCGTAGCCGCTGTCTTCGTAGGCCAGCAACAGGCCGGACTTCGGCGCGCGGGCCTTGGCAGCGGGCAGGCCGTATTCGGGATCGAGAAGAATCGCGCTGGCGTGCGGAGTGAGCGCTTTGGAAACGGCGGTTTTGAACTCCTCGAGCATCTGCGGCGGGACATCTTTTTTGTCGATGCCCTTTTCCTTGGCGAAGTAGCTCTTCAGCGAGCCGCGCTGATCCATCGCCGCCGCGGCAATCACGCCGCGGGAATCGCTAACCGCTTCCAGGCCTTTGCGTTTGCCAGGAGTGATCTTCATTTCAAGCCTCCGCCCGATACTGAGAGTGCGCTATTTGTGCGGCGTGCATTTTAGCATGGCCGGTTCGAATCAAGGGTGCTCCACGCCAGTGAGGAGGCGTTCGCGGCTAGAGAACGACGACCAAGTGCTGGCGCGCGCATGCGGACGTGGCGCCGGATTCGCCGGCGTAGGTTTCGAGATTTTCGAGCAGTTCGCCGCCGAAGAGGCTGAGCCACGGCAGCGCACCGAGCGTGCGTTCCTGCAAGCCTTTGTGCGGGTAGATCGCGTCGAGGATGATGCGCTCGTGGTGGTCGATCACGCCGGTGCGGAAATTTTCGGCGCGGCCGGATTTGCCCTTCAGCTTGGTGAACTGGTAGAGCATTTTCTTCTCGGCGGAGTCGAGAGCCCCGAGGAGAGTCTTGTCGAGTTTCTTGAGCGGATCGCGATAGGTGGCGAGGAGTTTTTGTAGCGCTTTTTCGTTGGTGTCGAATTTCTTGGCGAGGGCGCGTGGGAGCGAGGACTGTTCCATTTTGGTGCGGACGGCTTGGCGGCCGGCGAACAGATTTTCGAATGAGAGGTCGTATTTCGTGAGCAGGCGCGCGACGGCGGGCTCGATCAGCGTGAAGCTGTCGCGAGGGAGCATACAGGGCATGCGTCCGACGAGTTTCTTGTAGACGATCTCGGCCTGGGCCATGTAGGCGATTTCTGCGGGGCCGCCTACGTAGGCCGCGGTGGGTAGCAGGACATCCTGCACGACGGGGCGCAGGAGAACGTTGGACGTAAAAGCTTCCGGATCGCGATCGATGGCGGCGTGAAGCTCTTCCGCGGTGAAGCTGGATTTACCGGCGAAGAACTTGCCGTTGCGTTCGCGCAAAGGCTCGCGGCGGCCATCGACGTTGCAGAACAGGAGCGTGGATTCGCGCGAAACCATCACTTGCGCGTGGAAGCCGCCGCGCTCGAGCTCTTTCGAGCGCTCGATGAGCGCATCGCGGAGCGAGCCGGACTCGTCGAGCGCGCGATGGTAGATTTTCGCGGCGACGCGGTGAAGGTGCGGCTCGAGTGGGTCGAAAAGAATGACGCCGAGATTCCCGAGCAAGCGTGCCATCAGCTTGCCGAAGGCGGAGCCGAACGTGTCCTGCGCGGTGTAAGACTCACGAAGCGCTTGGGCCACCGCGTCGGAATCTGGGCCTTCGAGCGTGTAGGCCGCTTCGGAGACGAGCGCCTGAATTTTTGCGCCGAGGACGATTTCGCCCACACGGCTGCCTTCGGCGTGGCGCTCGGGTTCGAGCTTGTAATCGTGGAGGCCTCTCGAAGTGACCCACGCGGCGTGATCGATTTCCTCGAGGTCGTGATCCTCGGTGGCGAGCCAGAAGACCGGAACGGCGTCCATTCCCTGGCGCGTAAGTTCGGCGGCAAAACGCGCGGCGGTGATTGCTTTGTAGATGCTGTAGGCGGGGCCGCCGAAAAGGCCGACCTGCTGGCCGGTGACGACGGCGACTGCACCGCTTGCGAGGCGATCGAGATTTGTGAACGCCACGTCGGATGAGCCGAAGGATTTGTTTTGCGCGCGAAGCACTTCAGCGACGATGCGTCGCGATTCGGGATCGAGTGAAACGCTGGCGGCGGATTGTTTCAGGCCTTCGAGCGTTGGCGGGTAGGAGTAATAGCGCGCGACATTGGAAAAGTCTTCGAGGAACGACGAAAAAATCTTCGTGGTCTGCGGGATCTCGCGGAAAGAAACACAGTGCGACTGGACGGTCATGAGGCGCAGGGCCTCGCGAACGACGTCGTGCGGCAGCTTCTACAACACTGCGCTGTGTTGTTGGGCGTGGATGTGAGCAGCAGCAAAAGTTCTCCCGGAGGACGCACGCGATTGAGAGCCAGGGACACCGGCGCGGTACGGCAGGCGGCGCCGGGGGCCGCGACAGAGGCTTCTACGTCTGATGCACGGCTTGAGCGCCGAGATTCGAGAGCATGGCGTCAATTTCCCGGCGCGCGGCGTCCGTAAGCGGCAGCAGCGGCAGGCGCGTGGGGCCGCCGATGTAGCCGTTGCGATCCATCGCGTATTTCAGGCCGGCGATGCCGTACTGGGGGCCAAACATTTTCGCGGGCGCGGTGAGAGTTTGCGCCAGGGCGTGAGCTTTTTCGCGACTACCTGAGCGCGAGAGCGCGTAGATGTCGGCGCAGAGGTCGGGAAACGCATTGGCAATGGCGAGGATCGCGCCGGTGGCACCGACTTGGAGAGCCTCGTAGAGCGCCGAGGCTGAGCCGACGAGCGTCTTGAACTCTTTCGGCGCGGCCGCGATGGAGGCGGCGAGAGCTTCCACGTTGCCCGAGCTGTCTTTGATGCCGATGATGTTCGGATGCTTCGAGGTGCGCGCGACGACGGGCGCTTCGACCGTGACGTGAGTGAAGATCGGCACGGAGTAGACGAGAATCGGAATTTTGGCGGCATCGGCGACGCGGAGGTAGTGCTCGACGAGCGCGTCTTCGGTCATCACCGGCTTGTAGAAACTCGGCGTACGAACGAGAGCGGCTTTATAGCCGAGGCTCGCGGCGTGATTAGTGTGCGCGATGGTCTCGATGGTGGATTCGGCGCCGGTTCCCGCGACGAGTTCCTTGCCCGCGGCGGCGTGTTCGAGCGCGACTTCCCACTGGCGGTAAACTTCGCTCCAACGCAGCAGGACGGACTCGCTGGTCGAGCCGTTGATGACATAGCCCGCAAGCTTGGTCTTATTGAAACGCGCGATGTTCTGCGCGTAGGCGGCGTAGTCGACTTCGCCGCTCGGGGCGAACGGCATCGTAAGCGGGGCGAAGATTCCCTGAAGATTCATCGGGGTAATCATCAGCGCATTTTACAACACGAGGGCATGGAATTTGTCATGGTGCGCCTGGCTTTGCCGTATGCGAACGAAGGCGAAGAGAGATCCTTCGACCTGATGAATCAGGTCTCTGGATGACGTCAAAGGCAAAAAGCAACGGCAACCGCCACGCAAGACTGCCTGTACCACGAAGACTGTTATTTTTCGACGGCGGCTGCGGACTTTCGAACGTGCAGGTCCTGAAGCGCGGCGACATCGACGGTGTGCCCGGCCATAGCGCGAATTCCGCGAGCGGCGGCGCTGGCAGCGGAAAGCGTGGTGATGCACGGCACGTTGTAGCGAATCGCGGCGCGGCGGATGGATTTTTCGTCGTAGAACGATTCACGGCCGAGAGGCGTGTTGATGACGAGATCGATTTTTCCGGTTTTGATGAGGTCGACGACGTTGGGGCGGCCTTCGTTGACCTTATACACGGACTCGACTTCGATGCCCGCGCTCGCGAGTGCGGCAGTTGTGCCGCGCGTGGCGACAACTTTGAGGCCCGCAGCGAGGAGATCTTGCACAACGAAAGCGACGTGACGCTTGTCGTGATCGTTGACGCTCAGGAATGCGGTCCCCTTCAGCGGCAGGCGTTGGCCAGCGGCAAGCTGCGCTTTTGCAAAAGCGAGGCCGAAAGTGGACGAGATGCCCATCACTTCGCCCGTGGAACGCATCTCGGGGCCGAGGATCGTATCGACTCCGCGGAACTTGTTGAACGGGAACACTGGCGATTTCACGGCGTAGAAATTGTGGAGCGCGAGTTCCTTCACTCCGTTGGTTTCGACGGTGGGAAGGTGCAGATCGCGCAGTTTGCGGCCGGTCATTAGGCGCGCGGCAACTTTCGCGAGCGGAACACCGGTGGCCTTACTGACGTACGGAATCGTGCGCGAGGCGCGCGGATTGACTTCGAGCACATACACCTGGTCGCGCTGGATCGCATACTGAACGTTCATTAGGCCGACGACTTTCAGTGCTTTCGCGAGCCGCGCGGTGTAGTCGCGGATGCGATCGAGGATGGCGGGCTTCAGCGTAACGGTCGGCAACACGCAGGACGAGTCGCCGGAGTGAATGCCGGCTTCTTCGATGTGCTCCATGATGCCGGCGACGACAACGTCTTCACCGTCGGCGAGCGCGTCGACGTCGACTTCGGTGGCGTCTTCGAGGAACTGATCGATCAGGATCGGGCGCTTCGGGTCGGAGAGGCCGCCGATGAGCGCGGCTTGGGCGACGTATTCTTCGACGGTTTTCAGGTCGTAGGCGATGACCATCGAGCGTCCGCCGAGAACGTAGCTCGGACGCACGAGAACGGGAAGCCCGATTTCAGAGGCGAGCTTGACGGCTTCCTGCGGCTCCATCGCAGATGCGGCACGAGGCTGCGGAATCTTGAGTTCATTCAGCAGCGCCCCGAAACGTTTGCGGTCTTCGGCGAGGTCGATCGATTCGGGATCGGTACCGATGATTTGCGCGCCGTTCTGCTTCAGCGCGATCGCGAGGTTGAGCGGCGTCTGCCCGCCGAATTGGACGATGACACCTTGCGGCTTTTCCTTGTCGAGAATCGCGAGAACATCTTCGAGAGTAAGCGGCTCAAAGTACAGGCGGTCGGATGTGTCGTAGTCGGTCGAGACGGTCTCCGGGTTGCAGTTGACCATCACGGTTTCATAGCCGTCTTCCTTCAGCGCGAAGGCCGCGTGACAGCAGCAGTAATCGAACTCGATTCCCTGCCCGATGCGATTCGGTCCGCTTCCGAGAATGACGACTTTCGGACGGTCAACGGCGCCGGATTCGTCTTCTTCTTCGTAGGTCGAATAAAGGTACGGCGTGAAGGATTCGAATTCGGCGGCGCAGGTGTCAACGCGCTTGAAAACCGGCTGAACGCCAAGTTCCTTGCGGCGGGCGCGGACGCTCGCGGCTTTCACGTTCCAGAGCTTGGCGATTTCTTCGTCGCTCGCGCCGGAGCGCTTGGCCTCAAGCAAAAGCTCGCGCGAAGACTTGCTGAGCGTAGTGGCGGCGACGCGCTTGTCGACCTCAAGCATCGCTTCCATCTGGCGAATGAACCAAGGATCGATCTTGGTGAGGCTGCAGACTTCATCGCGCGACATACCGCGTTCGAGCGCTTCGAAGAGCCAGTGAATTCGGTCTGGGCCGGGCACGCTGAGCTTTTCGCGGATCATCGCCGTGTTGACGTCAGCGGGAGGACGCCACGCACTGCTCGGCTCGAGCGAGCGAATGGCCTTGCACAGCGCTTCCTGGAAATTGCGTCCGATGGCCATCACTTCGCCAACGGATTTCATCTGTGTGGTTAGAGTCGAGTCGCTGCCAGGGAATTTTTCGAACTGCCACTTCGGAATTTTGGCAACCACGTAGTCGATGGTCGGTTCGAAGGACGACGGTGTTTTCTTGGTGATGTCGTTCGGGATTTCGTCGAGCGTCCAGCCGAGCGCGAGCTTCGCGGCGATTTTCGCGATCGGAAAGCCGGTGGCTTTGCTCGCGAGCGCGGAGCTGCGCGAGACCCGCGGGTTCATTTCGATCACGGTCATGCGGCCGGTGGCGGGATCGACGGCGAACTGAATATTCGAGCCGCCGGTTTCGACGCCGACTTCGCGAATGATCTTCGCGGCGGCGTCTCGCATGAGCTGGTATTCCTTGTCAGTAAGCGTCTGCGCGGGAGCGACGGTGATCGAGTCGCCGGTGTGGATGCCCATCGGGTCGAAGTTTTCGATCGAGCAGATCACAACGAAGTTGTCGCGATTGTCGCGCATCACTTCGAGTTCGTATTCTTTCCAACCGAGGACGGATTCTTCGATCAGCGCCTGGTGGACGGGACTTGCGTCGAGAGCACGTGCGATGAGGTCGGCGAATTCCTCGCGATTGTAGGCGATCGAACCGCCGGTTCCGCCGAGCGTGAATGACGGACGGATCACGACGGGATAGCCCAGCTTGTCAGCCAGGCGAACTGCCTCGGCGACTTCGGTTACGACTTCGGAAGCGGGAACTTCGAGGCCGACGCGGCGGCAGACATCTTTGAAGAGCAAGCGATCTTCGGCAATTTTGATCGCGTTGAGCGAGGCGCCGAGAAGCTCGACGTTGTATTTCGCGAGGATGCCGGCTTCGGCGAGTTCTACGGCGAGATTCAGCGCCGTCTGGCCGCCTACCGTGGGAAGCACGGCGTCGGGGCGTTCGATGGCAATGATGGCTTCGAGATATTCCTTGGACAGAGGCTCGATGTAGGTGCGATCCGCGATTTCAGGATCGGTCATGATCGTCGCCGGATTCGAATTCACGAGGATGACTTGAAACCCTTCCGAACGCAGCGCTTTACACGCCTGCGTTCCGGAGTAATCGAATTCGCAGGCCTGGCCGATGACGATCGGGCCGGAGCCGATGATCAGGACTTTCTTGATGTCGTTGCGTCTGGGCATTTTCCTCTAAAAATCTAGCGTCGTGCGTTCGCGGCGGAGTTAAAACTCCGCGCTTCCTTCCATCAATTTCACGAACTGGTCGAACAAGTAGCGAGCGTCATGGGGGCCCGGCGACGCTTCGGGGTGATATTGCACGCTGAAAAGCGGCAGCGAACGGTGGCGCATGCCTTCGTTCGTGTGATCGTTCAGGTTCACGTGCGTGATCTCAACGTCGCTCGATGGCAGTGATTCGGGATCGACGCAGAAACCGTGATTCTGCGAGGTGATCTCGACTTTTTGCGTGAGGAGATTCTTCACGGGGTGGTTCGCGCCGTGGTGGCCGAATTTCAGCTTGAACGTGCGGCCGCCGAGCGCGAGACCACACAGCTGGTGGCCGAGGCAGATGCCGAAAATCGGCACGCGACCGACGAGCTTACGAATGTTGTCGACGGCGTAGTGAATCGGCTCGGGATCGCCGGGGCCGTTCGAGAGGAAGACGCCGTTGGGCTTCAGTGCGAGCACGTCCTCCGCGGTAGTCTTCGCCGGAACGACGGTGACGTCGCAGTTGTGATCGACGAGCAGGCGCAGGATGTTCTGCTTGATGCCGTAGTCGTAGGCGACCACGCAATGCCGTGTTGCGCCGGGCTCAACGATCTTCGCGCGGGCAGCAGCCGTGGCGGCCCCGGCTTGTGCCGCGCCTGCCGCAGCCGCGGCCACGCGTTCGGCTGAGAGATCGACGGAACCCTTGGTCCATTCGTACGATTTTGCGGAAGTGACGCGGCTGGCGAGTTCCTGCCCAGCCATCGTCGGAAGCGCCTTCGCTTCCTTCACGAGCTGCTCGGCGGGCGTGCCGTCCGTCGCCACGACTCCGCGCAGCGCGCCCACATCGCGCAAATGCCGTACGAGCGCGCGCGTGTCGATATCCCAAATCACGGGAACGCCGTGCCGCTCGAGATACTGCTGCGTCGATTCCTGCGAGCGCCAGTTCGAAGCGAGCGGTGAAAATTCGCGCACGACTAGCCCTTCGATATAGGGCTTCGCCGATTCCTCATCGTCGCGATTGGTGCCGATATTTCCGATGTGCGGATAGGTGAGGCAGACAATCTGGCCGGAATAACTGGGGTCGGTGAATACTTCCTGATAGCCGGTGAGGCTGGTGTTAAAAACAACTTCTCCGCCGCGGCGCGTGCGAGCGCCGGCCGCGCGGCCGTTAAATATGCGTCCGTCTTCCAGCGCGAGAATCGCGCGCTCTGTACCCTGCTGCGTCAGTGTGTCCTCCGAAGCTCATTATCGAGGTGCCGCGTTAACCGTTGATGAAGTGCTGCTGCCCGTGAGCGAACCGAAATGATCCACGGGCCAGTACGCGAAAACAGCCTTGCCGTAGATAAAGTTGCGACCGACGGGGCCGAACACGCGCGAATCGTTGGAGCTATCGCGGTGATCGCCCATCACAAAGTAATTCCCTTCCGGAATCTTCACCGGGCCGTAGCTCGACCCATCGAGATAATTCGCCGGAACGTACGGCTCGGCGACTTCCTTGCCGTTGATGTACACGTGGCCGAAGCGAATCTCGAGAGTTTCGCCGGGCAGCGCGACCACACGCTTGATAAACGACTTCGACCGGTCGAGAGGATACCAGAAAACGACCACATCGCCGCGATCAATTGGCTCAAAGCGATAGACGATCTTGTTGATGAAGATGTGTTCCTGATCGCTGAGCAGCGGCGCCATGCTGGTGCCTTCGACCTTCACCGGCTGGTAGAGAAAAATCATGATGACCAGCACGAGGCCGAGCGCGATGGCCAGATCGCGGGTCCAGGTGCGCAGCTCTCCCCGCAATGGCGGCAACGACTCGGATTCTTGCGGGGTGACGGAGCCTGTCTGTGGAGTGTCCGACATGCTGTCCTCAAATATTTATAACACGGCGAGCCGCACCGCTCCAAATTCGGTGCGGGGCGGCGGCGCAGAGTTGTACGAAGGATTGGACGCGCCGTGTGCGAATTTGGCTACTTTGCTTCGAGAGCAAATTTAACGATGGCTAGCGAGGCGAGGACGGCGGTCTCCGTGCGGAGGATCAGGTCGCCAAGGGACGCTTCGGCGAAGCGGGCGGCGTGGGCGGCGGCGAGTTCGGCGGCGGTCCAGCCGCCTTCGGGGCCAATGGCTAGCGTGGCTGCGGATGCCTTTGCGGATTCGGGTGACGAAAGCACGCTACGGAGTGACGGCGCACCGGGACGCTCGCTGAGCATGAGCTTCACGCCTTCGTGCGTGGCGGCGAAAGCTTTCGCCGGGCGAGTGGTTTGCGCCAGCTTGGGCGGCGCGAGGCGGCGGGACTGCTGGGCCGATTCGTGAAGGATTTTTTCCCAACGCGCGTGGCGTTTTTCGGCGGCCGCGATTAGAGGTTTGTCTGTGCGTTCGGCGGCGAGAGGGATGATTTCCGCGACGCCGAGTTCGGTGGCTTTTTCGAGCGCCCATTCGAAGGGATCGAATTTCACGAGCGAGAGCAGGAGCGTGAGTTTGACGCTGGGCAATGGGGCGTCGAGTTGTTCGACTAGCGAGAATTCGATGCGATTTTCGCCGCGGGAGACTAGGCCGACTTCGTCGATTCGCGCGAGCCAGAGCCTCGATCCGTCGCTTAGCTCGTAGAGTTGGCCGGGTTCGGCGCGGAGGACGCGGGCTAGGTGGTTCGCGGTGTCGCCGTGAAGCGTGGCGGATCCGTTCGTGAACTGTTCGACGAAAAAGCGGCGGCGCATTCGGGAGATTGTAGCAGTTCGAGCGAGGCGGGTGGCGCTACGGAAGAGTGGAACATTTCACGGAGAAAACCGAGAACTGCGGAGGGCACGGAGATGTTTGCGCCAAGCACGCTGTCTCCGTGCCCTCCGTGAAATGGTCCAATCTTTCCGTGGCGCTAACCGAAGATGTCTTTCACTTTGTCGAAGAACGTGGAGTTGCGCTCGGCGGGCTTGTTTTCGACTTTCATCGACTGGCCGAGCTGCTCGAGGAGCTTGCGCTGTTCACGCGAGACCTTCGCCGGGATGACGACGCGGACGCTGATATAGAGGTCGCCCTTGCCGCCGTGCGGGTTGGGCAGGCCCTTCCCTTTTTTGCGGAAGATCTGGCCGGACTGCGTGCCTTCCGGAATCTCGAGGTCTTCTTCGTCTCTCAAAGTTGGGACTTTGATTTTCGCACCGAGCGTTGCTTGCGTGACGCTGACCGGTATTTCGCAGACGAGATCGGAGCCGCGACGCTCGAAGAAGGCGTGCTCCTTCACTTCGAGGAAAATGTAGAGATCACCTGGGGCACCGCCGTGCGTGCCGGGTTCGCCCTGCCCCGCCATGCGCAGGCGCGTGCCGGAATCGACGCCCGCCGGAATTCCGACTTCAAGAGTGCGTTCGCGCTCGATGCGCCCCTGCCCGCGGCACGAGACGCAGGCATCGCGAATCACCTGGCCCGCACCCTGGCAAGCCGGGCACGTGCGCGTGATCGAGAAAAATCCTTGCGAATAAGACATCTGCCCGCGGCCGCCGCACGTCTTGCACGGCGTCATGCCGGTGCCCGGCTTCGCGCCGGTGCCTTTGCACGGTTCGCACGTTTCGTTGCGCGAAATGCGAATTTGCGAGCTCACGCCGGTGGCGGCTTCTTCGAAGGTGAGTGCCATGTCGTAGCGGAGATCGGCACCACGCTGGCCGCGCGAACCGCGACCACGACGGCGGCCGCCGATATCCTCGAAGCCGAACATCTCGCCCAGAATGTCCTGAAAATCGGTGAAGACGGACGAATCGAAGCCGGTATCAAAACCGCGGCTATTCAAGCCCGCAGCGCCATAGCGGTCGTAAACCGAGCGCTTTTGCGGATCGGACAAAACTCCGTAGGCTTCGGACGCGAGCCGAAATTTTTCTTCGGCTTCGGCTTTATTGTCCGGATTTCGATCGGGGTGCCACTGCATCGCGCACTTGCGGTAGGCGGATTTGATCTGATCGGCGGAAGCATCTCGCTCCACGCCAAGAACGACGTAATAATCCTGAGTATCCCTGGCCGGCATTTATGTATGTACCATCCCTCAAAAATTGGATGCGCTGCGGCGCGCCAGGATGTTGAGCATTTCCGGCGCGCGCGGCGGGCGCGAAATTTAGTTTGGAAGGCCCGTGGCGACTCGAACCATCGCCGGACGCAGCACTCGTCCGTGGAAGAGATACCCCGGCGCCAGTTCGTCGACCACAATCCCTTCAGCGTGATCGGCGGTTTCGACTTTTTCGATCGCGTGATGCTGGTTCGGATCGAATTCCTTACCGACCGAATCGACGCGTTGCAGGCCCAGCTTCGAGAGCGTGTTCCAGATCTGTCCGCGGATCAGCTCAAAGCCCTTGCGATACTCGGCGAACGCCGGATCGTGATTGCCGCTGAGCGCGCGATCAAACGCGTCCAAGACGCTGACAAGTTGCTCGACGACGGATTCAACCCCGCGGTGGCGCTCCTGGCTGCGTTCCTTCTCGACACGCTTCTTGAAATTCTCGAAGTCGGCCTGGCGGCGAAGCATCGTGTTCGTCAATTCCTGCTTTTCCGCTTCGAGCTTCTTGATCTGCTCGAGGAGAGAATTTTCCACTTCAGCCGTGGGCGCGGAATTTGTTTCCGGCGCCTGGGCGGCTGCCACGGCGGGTTCATCCCCTTCGCGGTTCGAACTGCGTTTGTGCGAAGACACGAATTAGCTCCCTTGTGAGTTCTCGGAGAAAAACTGCGCCATGAACGCCACCGCGGTAATTACACGCTCGTAGTGCATGCGCATCGGAGCGACGATGCCCAGCGTACCCTGGACCTGGTCGTTCGATGAATAGGTGGCCGAAACGATGGCGAGGTTCTTCCCCGCACTTGTGATTTTGTCGAGACCCAGCTCGACATGGACCGGCTCGGGCGACTCGATGCAGCCGCTCAGAAGCTCGATCAGTTTGTCTTTCTCTTCGATGGCGTTGAGCAGCTCGCGGACCTGGCCGAGATCGGTGAAGTCGGGCGAAGAGGCGATCTGCGAGGCGCCTTCGACGTAAATCTTGCGCTCGCTGCCATCGCCCAAAACGCTGTGATCGCACAACGCCAGCGCGTCGTCCGCAATTCGGCCGTATTGCTCGCGGTCGCGCGCGACTTGCTGCTTCAGGTCACCGCGCATGGCTTCGAGCGTCCATCCTTTGTAGTGACGATTCAGATGGTCGGCGACGCGGTCGAGATCTTCCTGCGCAAAGGCGCGGTCGGGACGAATGACCTTATCGCGCGTGGTGCCGCCGTTGGTGATCAGGATGATCAGCACACGCCGGTCGGGCAGCAACAGAAACTT
>Ga0210391_10000517_pt1 | contig 40018 bp, 33 predicted proteins | sample IncBWC12OmetaG_FD_160573 | JGI IMG/M metagenome (GOLD analysis project Ga0210391, IMG submission 160573) | Forest soil microbial communities from Barre Woods Harvard Forest LTER site, Petersham, Massachusetts, United States - Inc-BW-C-12-O ...
ATCGGACCCAATCGCAGGCGGTCGAGCTCATCCCCGGTAAACCGGCCGGCGAAACTGAAACCTTCACCGTTGTCGTCAACTACCAAAACGATGCGACTGTCGTCCTGCGACAGTTTTACCACGACATGGGAAGCCTTAGCATGCTTTTTTATGTTGTTGAGTGCTTCACGGTAAATCTGGAAAATCTCGCGACAGACGCGGTCGGGAGCGTGGAGGTCGGCGGATTCGATGATGACGTCCAGCGCGAGCGTAGATTCGTTGCGGAAACGCTCTGCGAAACCCTGCATTAAATCGACAAGATCGGCGCTTTGGACCCGCAGGGGGCGCAGGTCTGTGACCATGCGGCGGAGCTCGGCGGACTCGTTTTTGACGGTTTGCTGGAGGTTGCCGAGGTTGGCTTCGGCGTGGTCGGGGGCTGAGGCGACTTTGCGGCGGAGGACGTCGAGCTGAATTTCGATGCTGAGAAGGGTTTGGAGAATGCCGTCGTGGAGGTCGCGAGAGATGCGGCTGCGCTCGCCTTCGATGGCCCGGGCGCGGAGATGGCGGAGGAGAAAGACGTTTTCGAGCGAGGGGCCGATGTGGCGGGAGATACGTTCGAGCCAGGCCAGGTCGGGGCGCTCGAAGGGCTTGCGACCGTTGATTAGGAAGAGGCGACCTGCGGGCTGGCCCATCTGGTCGAAGGCCACGCTCAGCATGGAGCGCATGTGGAGCTCTTGCTGGGTCGGGCCTGGGAGGCGCGGGAGGGTGGCGAGGCGGCGGCCATCGCGACGGTCCCAGCCAAAGCCGCTGCCAGCGCCTTCGAGGCTGTTCCAGCAGACGGTGGCGTCCATGTCGTCGAGGAGGAAACCATCGGCGCGAGCCAAGGAGTAGCTTTCGGGGACGAGGCGTTCGCTTTCGCCAGCTTTGAGGCGCCAGAGATAGATGCGTTCGAGGTCGGTGTCGCGATAGGCCAGGAGGGCGACCTCGACGTGGAACGCGCGGGCTAGCTCGTCGAGGAGGAGGCGCAGGGATTCGGCGAGGCCCTGGTCAACTTGAAGGGTTGCGGTGATGCTGGAGAAGAAGTCGTTTTGCGAGGCGAAGTGCCGGCTGCGGTCCGCTAAGAAAGCGAGGGCGGCGCCGCCTGCGAAGGTGCCTCCGACGAGTCCTACCCAGGCAATGACACGCATCCAGCCGATTTCGCCTTTGTTGGCAGTGAGCAAAACAAGAATGAGCGCGAAAGCGCCGGCGAGGGGGATGGCAGCCCGGAGTCCCCAGCGCATGCCCGCGACCCAACAAACGAATAGATAGGGAAACCAGACGGGGACAGAGAACGGGCTGATGGACATGAAAAAGCCGAGCGCGAGGACATCCAAAGCAATCGGAAAATGCCAGGACCGTTTGCGGAGGAAACGCTCGAGCGGAATCACGGCGAGAGCTACGACTAGATAGGCGACGAGGAACGAGAGGGTGCGCTTGGCGGCTTGAAGATCAGGTTGCTGGAGTAGCGCAAGGATAGAAAGCAAAACGATAATTGGGCGCGCGTAGACGATTTGCCGCTCGAGATGGCGGCGATCCGTTTCGTGGGGGCTCATGCGCGGGGACGCGATTCCTCTGAAGTAGAATAGCAAGAGGTAGAAACCGCGCTAGGCGACATAACTGGGCTGCAGCGGATTAGCCAATGCGGCACAAAACCCCGCTAAGCACCGAACGTAGATCCATGTGTTCGTGAGTCTCGTTTATGCTCTAAGCTGTGAGAGGACTGACCTTCTATGATTATGCCGCGGCTAGCAGTTCTTCTGTTCCTTACGCTGCCTTGCGTCAGGATTTGCACGGCATGCTCCTGTGCTCCTTCGATACCCGGTCAGGAAAATCTTAAGACACAGGCGGACTTTAAGGCATCTGACATAGTTTTCCGAGGTGAGCTAATTGCGCACAGAGGCGGTGTGGCTGTATTTCGCGTACACGAGCAATGGAAGGGAAAGCTGGGCAGCGAGGTGAAACTAGAATGGCGTCGAGGAGACAGAGGAGACTGCAACGGCTTTTGGCCGGACGACCTGAAAGTCGGGAATGATCTTCTCGTCTTTGCTAGAAAGGGTCACGATGGTGTCTATCAAACGAGTATCTGCCTGCCCACGATGCTAGCGTCCGCGGCCCAAAAGCTGCTTGGCGAGCTAGGCCATGGAGAGACCAATCCCTAATCGCGTTGACAGTTTCGTTCACGTAGCGAATTGTCGGATGAACGCATCAAAATATTATGAAGTTAAAGAAGATCGAACCGGAAGCTTTTGTGTGTACGACATCGGCGGCGCGGCCGTTTGGGTGCATGGAATTGTGGGCTGGGAACGAGAGGGCGCATCGTACGCTGGAGCTGGCTGGGTTGGAAGCGGACGTAATAGCTATACCGTCTGGGGCGGATAGGGGCGGGGACCTTTCGGCGGTGTTTTCTTGCAGCGACAATATTGCGCGGGTGGTGCTGGCGGATTGCGTGGGGCACGGGTATGTGGCTAGCGGAGTGGCGCGGCACGTCCATCACTTGCTGCACAAATTTCAGGATGTTCGCGATACGGCGGGGTTACTGGCCTCTTTGAATGACGAGTTCACTTTGGATTCGGAGAAGTCAAAGGGAGCGTTGCGGCTGACAACCGTGGTGACCGGAACGTTTGATGGCGGGACGGGAGAGTTTAATTTTGCGTATGCGGCGCATCCGCGGATGTTGCTTTGGCGGGCGCGCGAGGGGAAGTTTTGTGAGTTGGGAGAGGGTATGGAGAATCTGCCGCTGGGATTCGTGACGGGGGAGATGTATAGCGAGCAGAGCGTTCGGCTACAGCCAGGGGACATGATTTTGGCATTTTCGGATGGTGCGACTGAAGTGCAGTCACCTGGCGGAGAACAGCTTACGCCGCGGGGCTTTCTGCAATTGGCGGAAACTACGCTGGCCAAATTCTCCGGGTCCGCGCGGCTGCCTGATTTTTCCGCGGCTTTGCTGGACGGCGTGCAACTTCATCGGGGAAGGCCGGAGCTGGATGACGATGTGACTTTGTTGACGCTACGGCGCTTGGCCTAGAAACGCCTGCCGATCGATCACAAATCAATTAAGACGGGCACGGCCCTTCGCAGCTCCCTTCGTTCCCCACGGCAAGCAGGGTAAACGTGCCGTGCCCCTACGGGATTGTCGGACGGGCTAGGGTGCGGTTGTGGGTGGGGCGGGCGGATGCTCCGTGAAGTATTGATCGAGGCTGGAGCGGAATTCCGCTACGGCTTGCTGGACGTTTTTGTCGAGGGCGGCAACAATCGCGCCAACCTCTTTCCCGGTGACGGGCTCATCATGCGTGTAAAAGTGCGTCCAAACCGAAGTCCCCGTCTTGATGTTGCGAAGCTCCAGTTCCATGGTAAGGCGAGCAACGATGTTGGATTTGGATGCGGAAATCTCCTTGAAGTCATAGAGGCGCCCGTGCAAGAGAAAATCTCCGTGAATATCGCTGCGCAGCATATAGACGCCGCGATAATGGCCAGAGGCACGGAACTGCCGAAGGACGACTTCCGCGATCATTTCTGTGGGAGGCTCCGACCAGCGTTGATATTCGTAGGTTCCCATGCTTTCCCCGCCGGAACTGTAAACTATCTGGTCCGCGCGATAGAGAGCGGGGCCCGTGAGACGTCCGATCAACAGCGTGATGGGAACAGGATTGGGGTTAGGCGCGGGCGAGAGATCGCCGGGAACGGTCAGCTGGTAATACTTGCTCGGCCGCGAGGCGCCGCATCCAGCTGCCAAACCCAGCGCCAGGGCAAGCATTGAGAGCATGATTTTCGCGGTCGTCGTAGCGCTAAGAGCCGGAAATTTGCGGAGAACGCGCGTCAGATTTATTGGCGACTTAATGGGCGATCCAGTGGTTCTCGTCATGAGTTCTTCATTCCCTCGCTTCATTGATGCTCACCGGGCTTGTGGTCGGGCGGATTCGTGGCGCGAATGAGAGTGTAAGGACGCTTCTTGATGGTATCCGTGAATTCCTTGAGGTTCTGGGAAACGCGCCGGAAATTATCGAGGAGCTCGTCAATATTTTCAGAGTTGACGTCAAGCGTTTGGTCCACGTGCGAAGTTATGTCAGTGAGAGTTGCCAGCGTTTTGCGAAGATCGATGACTGCCGCGCGAATGTCGGCGCGATTATCTCCTAGGAGCTCGTCTATGTGGTCGAGGGCTTTATTGGCTTCCAACGAAGTCTTGTGCAAGTCCTGAATAAGCGGTTCGATTTTCTGGCTCGCGGCGTTCAAATGCTGGAGGGTGGCCTTTATCTCCGGCCGGTTCTCTTCGATGAGGCCGCGCGTGTTCGCCAGCGTGGCGGAAAGATTTTCGCGATTCCGGTCGTTGAGCACGTCATTGACGCGGTCTACCGTCACTTTCAGTTCCGTTACGCGCTCGTTTAGCGATTGAATGAGCTGCTTGGCTTGGGGCGCCAGGTCGTTTATTTGAGCGGTGAGGGCGTTGAAATCGACGTAAGGATCCGATTTCAACAAGGATCCGGGGGGAGCGGGAGCGGCTTGCGCGCTGCCGGAAAAAATCTCGAGATGATTGTCGCCTAGCGGACTCAAGCTCATGATTTTGATGTGGCTGTCCGTCTTGACAGGCAGATCGGTATCCACGCTGAAGACCACGTCTATTTGCGCAGGATTTTTCGGGTCGATGGTTAGCTTATCCACGCGGCCCACCTTGGGGCCACCCGCGTAACGCACGGTTGCGCCCTGTTCGAGTCCGCCGGCGAATGGAAAATAAGCGTGATATGTCTTTGCGCTGCGGCCAAAAACACCCGAAATGGCAGAGACCATACTGATCAGAACTGCAGCGGCGGCAATAACGAAGAGTCCTACGAAAACCTGGTCGCGCTTCCCTGCCATCACGTCCTCTTTCCCCTGCAAGCGCTCGTCACAAGCGGCGGTCTTGTGTAAGCATCTGCAGATAATCCATTTCGCGCGCGACTTCGGGTTCAGGCACGCGGTCCAAAAATTGCCGCAGACGCGGCTGAGTGCTCGCGCGCATTTCCGCGGTGGTGCCAATGGCGACGACATGCCCTTTGTCGATGAGCACCATGCGATCGGCGATTAAATACGCGCTGGCCAATTCGTGCGTGACGACGATGATGGTCATGCGAAAGGCTTGCTTTAGTTCCAAGATGAGCTGGTCGATGCCGGCGGCGATGATCGGATCCAGGCCAGCTGACGGTTCATCGAAAAAGAGAATCTCCGGATCCATCGCCAGAGCGCGCGCGACGGCAGCACGCTTCTTCATGCCACCGCTGAGCTGCGACGGCATGTAATATTCGAACCCCTGGAGGCCTACTTGCTCCAGCTTTAGCCGCAGCATGATTTCGATGGTGGAGTCTTCGAGCTTGGTGTGTTCGCGGAGCGGGAGCGCCACATTTTCGCCGACGGTCATCGAGCCAAACAATGCGCCGCCCTGGAAAGACATGCCAATCTTTTTGCGAATCTCGTCCATTTCCGAATCGGGGATGGCCGCGATGTTTTTGCCTTTGATCCAGATTTCCCCGGAGCTGGCTTTTTCAAGCCCGACGAGGGTCCGCAACAGGGTGCTTTTCCCGGAACCGGAGCCTCCGAGAATTACGAGCGTCTCGCCGCGTTTTACGTCAAACGTGATTCCGTGCAGAATTTCGACCTCGCCATAGCTCACGCGCACGTCGCGCAGCGAGAGCATGACCTCTGAATCGAGCGAATCCGTGTTTTCCATTTCTGATGCCAAGGTCCCTCTTCCCTAACTGCCGCTGACAAAAAAGAACAGGGTCGTAAAAACCAGATCTACAAGCACAACAAGAAAAATCGAGACGACAACAGCTCTGGTGGTGGAGCGACCGACTTGCTCGGCGCCAGCACCGGTGTCCAGTCCCTCTTGGCATCCGACGGCGGTGATGGTGATACCAAACATCACGCTCTTCACCAGTCCGGTCATAATATCGCGCAGGAGAAGAGAATCCAGCGAGGCTTTAACATAACTGGCGAACGTGAAATCAGCCTTAGCTACGCCGAACAGCGAACCCCCGAGAATGCCCATGGCGTTGGCCCAAATGGTGAGGCAAGGAAGCATCAGGATCATGGCCAGAAATTTTGGCGTGACCAGAAAACGGATCGGACTGATGGCCATCGTTTCCAGCGCGTCGATTTCTTCCGTGACTTTCATCGTGCCGATTTCGGCGGCGAACGCCGAGCCTGAGCGACCGATGACGACAATGGCGGTGATGAGCGGGCCAAGTTCGCGCGACATGGAAATAGCAACGGCGGTGGCGACGTAGCTCATGGCGCCAAACCGCCGCAGTTCATACGCGCTCTGAAGCGCGAGAATCAATCCAATAAAAAATGTAATTAGAGAGAGAATCGGCAGAGCGCGAACGCCCACGTCCATGGCCTGCGAGACGGCGCGCTGCAAGCGAAGCGGCTTGCCCTGGAACGGCGCTACAAAAGTGTAGTAGGCGGCTTGGCCCCCGAGCGACGCGAGTGAACCAACGTAGGCAAGACTGTTCATTACCGTGCCGCCGATTTGTGACACAAATTGCATCGCTATTTTGTACTACTCGATCCCCCATCACGCCATACAATGACACTCAGGAAAGCTACTGCCCTGAAATAGTCTGCTGGCCGGCCAGCGCCTGCTCTTCGTTATCGTAAACTTCGAAAATCTTCAACAGCCGCGAGAGCTGCAAAACTTCTCGCGCAGAGGTGCTCAATCCAAACAAGATGAAGCGCGAGCCGACGTCTCGCGACGCTTTCAAGCCTTCGACGAGCGAAGCTACGCCCGAGCTATCGATGTAACGCACCTTGCTCAGGTTCATCACCACGCGCGGCGTGCGATTGTCTCGCACTTCCTTCAAAAGAGCTTTTCGAATGGCGGGTGAATTCGCCAAGTCAATGTCTCCCGACACATCGAAAATCGTAGTCTTATCGAGTTGCCGGCTGGAAATCTGCACAGTATGTTCTCCTTAAAGTTCTTACTTGTTCCCATCCTGCTTCGCGGCGTGCACGTACTTGACCAAGCGGAGACGGTTGGCCCCCTTCGCACGCCTAAATTCAACAATGTCCATGCTCTGTTTAATAAAATGCAGTCCCAATCCTCCTGGCTTTACTTCTTCAAGTTCTCGCATGCAGAGCTTCGCCCGCTCGATGGACGGTCCTCGATCACTCATCAGGATCTCGAGACCTTCGGACGGTTTGCCGTTGGATTGTCCGTGGACAGAGCTGAAGAGCATTTCAATTGGCCGGTCGGGCCGGCCCTTATACGAATGCCTGATAATATTTGTCAGCGCTTCATCGACTGCGCGAGTGACCGCGCGGCAATCTGGTGCAGAAAATCCGAAGTATTCCGTCAATCGTTCCACGGCGCCGCGCACCGCACACAGCAAACTGGGGTCACTGGGCAACTCCAGCTTCAGCAGCAAACCGCGGGTCGAGTTCCCGTTGCGCTCTCTGTCTTTGGTTCGCCGCACTGGATGAAGGAATTTCATATGAAACTCAAATTCGCCCTCGAGTTTGGTTCACCTGCGGAGCCAATATTGGACTCGTCTCGATCCTCTCTGCAAAACTGCATCGCCATCTTGCCAAGACCAAAAACCTGCGGTCTTCTCGCAGCGATTTCCGAAAGAGGCCGAATAGCGCACGCCATTCCAAAACTCACGCAGTACCGCTCCCAAAGGCCACAGGAAAAAGTTGCGGAAAATGCAGTTCCTCAGGCCTGGGCTGAGTTTTGCATAGCGTACTGTAAGCGTTTGTACCCGCTTCTTGCAATGCCCGCAATAAAAATAGGATGCTCATCACAGGTGGATAGGTTCAAGGAAAGCGGCGCGCGAGGTCGGGCCGGTTTCTTGGCAAATAGGCGGGGAAACCGCCCTCACTGGAAGCTTTTCTGAGCCGCTTTTCCATGGCGAGAAAGTAGCGTAAACTAGGTCAATCGAACGGTGGTGGGAGTAGCTCAGCTGGTAGAGCGTCGGTCTGTGGCACCGAATGTCGCGGGTTCAATCCCCGTCTCCCACCCCAAACCTCTCAGTAATTGGCTTTCTACTTTCCACAGAATAGGTATTTCAATTCGTATTTGAGGAAGGTGCGGTCCGCTGTTAGCAGCACCATATTTTCCAACTGGGCTTGAGCGATCAGCATGCGGTCAAACGGATCCCTGTGATGCGGCGGGAGTTCTCCGGCCGCCAGCGAATGGAAATGCGTGATGTCCAGTGAGCGGAGAGCCAGCAAGCCGATGGCGCTCGTGATGAACTGCGAAGGCGGTTTTGGAAGGGTGAGCATGCCCAGAGCGTACTTGATGGCAATTTCCCATGAACTGGCCGCAGATAGGTACAGTTCCGTTGCGCTTGCAGAGAGCAGCTCTTGCGCTTTTAGATTCAGCTTGTGCTCGGCGCCCAAACTCCAGAGCAAGATGCTCGTATCCAGCAAGTATTTCATGCTTTCTTTTTGTGCCGCTTCCTCCTTCCTTCGAAAGCAGACATGAGATCTTCCGGCAGCGGCGCGTCAAAGTCAGCAGGGATCGTCATCTGACCCGTAAAAGCCCCAAGTTTCCGCTTGGCACCTGCGGCGGGCACGGGAATGAGCCGCGCAACAGGAACACCCCGATTTGCAATGGTTATCTCTTCACCGGCGGCGACTCGGCGGAGGAGGCGTGAGAACTGGGTTTTGGCTTCGTGCGTATTTACGGCTTTCATAACGCTTATAGTGGACTAAGTTATCGGACTAAGTCAAGTAGGATGGGCTTTCTTCTAATAGACGAAACGTGAACGCCACGCGCAGCAAGAGTCGCTATGTCGCAAGCAGGGCGTTCAAGCTTTCTTGTTTTCTTGAACTCCAGTAGTCTTAAAATCTTTCGGGACGACTCTCTTGATGAAGGGCGAATAACTCCCTCGATGATTTTGATTCAATGTGGTGCGGTGCTGTTCGACATGGATGGTGTGCTTGTGGACTCCACGCCCGCGGTCGCTCGTGTTTGGAACGGCTGGGCCTTCGAGCATGGCCTTAACCCAGACGAAGTCGTACGCAGAGCGCATGGTAGGCCTAGCCTCGCCACGATTATCGAATTGCTCCCTCATGGCGATCACGAAGCCGAGAATCGCGAACTCGAGCGCCGGGAGATTGAGGACATCGCGGATGTGGTGGCGCTTCCCGGGGCTTTGGAACTCTTGCAAGCTATTCCGGAAGCGCGCTGGACCATTGTGACCTCTGCCAGTCGCCGGTTGGCCGAGGTGCGTCTCCGAGCGGCTGGATTGCCATTGCCAAAACATCTTGTCACCGCCAGCGATCTAAAACGTGGCAAGCCCTTCCCCGATCCGTATCTAAGAGGCGCGGAAATTCTTGGGGTGGCTCCAGGGGATTGTGTTGTTGCGGAAGACGCTGCCTCCGGAGTTCGCTCGGGCAAGGCAGCGGGCGCGCGCGTACTCGGATTGCTCACCACGTCGAGAGAGGAAGAGCTTTTAAGCGCAGGAGCAGACTGGATCGCAGAAAATTTGAGCGCGCTTTCTCTTGATCAGCGGCAGCAAACTGACGGCCTCGCGTTTTCATTGCAAGAGAAGAAGTAGGGCGAGCTCAGCTCAAAAAGAGATACAATCCTCAGATTCGCCGAGGGGCCTAATTCAATCTGATGAGGGAGTGTCTCGATGAGCATCTCGAAGTGCTGCAAGTTTGCCCTAGTGTCAGCTTTATTTTTTGCGTTGCCTCTAAGCGTGCCAGCTCAGGATAAGGACGCAAAACCCGCGGATAAGCCCGCAGATGCAGCAGCGGCGGCAACACCTGCGCCGAAGGAAGAATCTTCCGTCACGGAGCACTCGATCAAACTCGGCTCGCAAACGATCCCCTATAAAGCAACGGCGGCGACCATTCTCCTAAAAAACGAAAAGGACGAGCCCACCGCATTGCTTTACTCGACGGCCTACACACGCAGTGACGTGAAGGATCCGAGCACGCGCCCGATTGCGTTCGTATATAACGGCGGCCCGGGCTCAGCATCTGTGTGGCTGCACATGGGCTCATTTTCGCCAAAGCGCGTCGTGACCGTGAACGCCGACGCGACACCACCCGCGCCATACAAGCTGGTGGACAACGCAAATTGCCTTCTCGACAAAACGGATTTGGTCTTTGTCGATCCTGTCGGCACGGGCTTCAGCCACGCCGTGGGCAAGGCGCAGGATAAGGATTTTTGGGGCGTGGATCAGGACATGAAGTCGCTCGCGCAATTCATTAACACGTATGTGAGCCGCAACAATCGATGGAATTCGCCAAAGTTTTTGATTGGTGAAAGCTACGGCACATTTCGTTCGGCAGCGCTTTCGAACTATCTGCAATCGCACGACGGTATGGATTTTAACGGCATCGTCTTGATTTCTTCCGTGCTGGACCTGGGAACGATTTCCTTCAATCCCGGCGAGGACATGCCTTATGTTTTTTATTTGCCTAGCTATGCGGCGACGGCGTGGTATCACAAGATGCTCAAAGACCGCCCGGACAATTTGCCCGCGTTTATTGAGGAAGCCCGGAACTTTGCACAGACGGCGTATCTCAGCGCGCTGGTGAAAGGATCGAAGCTGGGCGCTGCGGAAAAGTCCGAGGTCGCCAAGCAGCTTTCCCGTTACACCGGATTGAGCGAGGACTACCTGATTAAAGCCGACCTGCGTGTAAACCTACCGCAGTTCATGAAAGAACTGCAACGGAGCCGCGGCTTAACCACCGGACGCCTCGATGCTCGCTTCTCCGGCTTTAGCTACGATCTGCTCGGCGAATATGCCGAATACGATCCGCAGGATACTTCCATCACAGGGCCGTTCACGGCGGCATTTAATACTTACGTTCGCGAAGAACTAAAGTTCGGTCAGGACAAGGTTTACCACACGGGCTCCGACGAAGCGGGCAATGCTTGGGACTGGAAACATCGCAGCGGGGACAACTTTGGTTTTCCTGGTTCACCAAACGTCGAGGGCGATTTGATTCAGGCGATGCTTACCAATCCGCATTTGCAAATCGAAGTCGAGAACGGATTCTACGATTTGGCTACGCCGTTCTTCGCCACGGAATATACGATGGAACATCTGGGCCTTCCAGAAAAGCTGCAGAAAAATATCCATCTCCAGTATTACGACGCGGGACATATGATGTACTTGCGAGACGAGGATCTTGCCAAGCTCAAGGCAAACATCGCCAGCTTTATCGATAGTGCTTCCAAATAGCGTCCATCGCAATTAAATCCCCGCACACCGCCGAACCGGAATGGGGCGGTGGTGTGTTCGTAAACGAGCAGTATGCGCGGTGCTGGACAACGCTGCGTGGTCCGGCCATGGTCGTGGGCGCTTAGGTATTAGTCGTTTTCTTCTCTTCCAATAACTTTTAGGCACGTCTGCCGAGAGTTACATCTCCGGCTGACCGGTTCTTCACTTACAATCGCTGATGTCGTTACTCGCTGGACCTATCCCCTTCCCTCAGGTGACCTGGTCAAAGAAACTATGGGAACTCCAACACAAGTAGCACCCGTACAGGCGGCACCATCTCAATTAGCGCCCGCGCAGCGCAAATTTGACACGGCGCAGCTCATCGCCGCGATGCTGAAGGCTCGCGAGCATGTGAGCGACCTGATTTTTTCACCAGGTCGCGCGCCGCAAATTGAAATCAGCGGGCAACTCGTCGAGCTTAGGTTCAAGAATCTTGAGCGTTTGACCCCGCAGGATACGCAGTGGCTTGCCGAAGACCTGATGGATAAGAATGAGCACGCCATCGGGAAGCTGGAGCGAGACGGCTCGGCCGACCTGTCCTACGGCGTCGCGGGCGTGGGCAGGTTTCGGGTAAATATTTTTCGCCAGCGCGGGAGCATTGCAATTGTCATGCGCGTAATCCCCGATTCGATTCCGGGCTTTGAGGACCTGCATCTGCCGCCGCAGTTGAAAGAGATCGTGCAGATGAAGAACGGAATTGTACTGGTGACTGGCCCCACGGGCTCAGGAAAATCTTCCACGCTCGCCGCGATCATTGACACGATGAACGCGGAGAAGGCCTATCACATCCTGACGATCGAAGACCCCATCGAGTTTTTGCACAAACACAAAAAAGCCACCATCCACCAACGGGAACTCCACAGCGACACGCCGACATTTGCTCTCGCTCTGCGGGGCGCGCTTCGCCAGGCCCCTAAGGTTATTTTGGTTGGCGAGATGCGCGACCGCGAAACAATTGAAATCGCTCTCGAGGCCGCAGAAACCGGGCACCTTGTGATGTCAACATTGCACACCATTGATGCTGCGAAGACCATCGAGCGAATCATCGGCGCTTTTCCTCTAGCTGATCAAGCTGCCATACGAAATCGATTTTCAAAGGCATTCCGTTGCATCGTCTCCCAGCGTCTTCTTCCTCGAAAAGACGGCAAAGGCAGGATCGCGGCCATTGAGATTCTGAAGTCCACCATGCGTACGCGAGACTACGTCGAAAAGGGAGAAGCGGAAGGAAAGTCCTTGCTCGATGCCATGCGCGACGGCGACACGGAAGGAATGCAGCATTTTGATGGCGAGATTGAGAAGCTTATTCGCGCCGGCGTCGTGGATTTTGAGACCGGCCTGCTCTATTCCTCAAACGCTGGAAATCTTCGGCTTGAGCTGGCTGATTTCACTGAATCGCGCGGCAGCCGATCATCTTCCGCCGCACCCGCGGGAAACGTCGAGATGGAAATCGAACGCTGATCTCATGCTGGTTGGTTAAGGTTCCCTCATGACCATTCTGGAACGCTCTCGCAAACGCGCATTCTAGAACCATTTCACGCTAGAATTCTTTTCACGTAATGAATCCACTCGGAAGCCAATCGGATACCCACTTCTGGCCGTCGGCAGAAATTGCGCTGCTACTTACGCTATTCTTCGGGCTGCTGGCCCTTTGGAAACCAAACATCGGCAGTGGTGCCTTTCGAAAAATAGAGCAAATTTTCTCGCGCTTGGCTGAGCGCAAAAAACTAGTAGTTGGGTTAATGTTTTTTAGTACTGCCGCTTTTCGTCTCGCGGTGCTGCCGCTATTGCCCGTGCCCATTCCAGGGATTCACGACGAATTCAGCTACCTGCTGATGTCGGACACGTTTGCCCATGGGCGCCTCGCCAATCCAACCCATCCGATGTGGATGAGCTTCGAAACTTTTCATGTGAATGGGTTCCCGACCTATTCCTCGATGTACCCGCCGGCACAGGGCTTCGTGATGGCTATCGGGCAAGTGCTAGGGAATCCGTGGATTGGTGTGTTGCTGAGCGACGCTGCCATGTGTGCGGCGATCCTCTGGATGCTGCAAGCGTGGATGCCTGCGCGCTGGGCTTTATTGGGAGGCGTGTTTGCTGCTCTGAATTTGGGAATCGCGAGTTATTGGATGAACAGCTATTGGGGCGGTGCCGTTGCGGGAATCGGTGGAGCGCTTGTCCTTGGGGCATTGGCGCGCATCTTGCGACGTCCCAGCGTGAGCAGTGCCCTGCTGCTCGGGCTGGGTGTAGCCATCCTCGCGAATAGCCGGCCTTACGAAGGATTTCTCTTTTGCGTTCCGGCGGGAATATTGCTCATGTGGTGGCTGATAGGAAAAATAAAATCTCACGATTCCCTGGGGTCGCGTATTCGATTGGTCCTGTTGCCGCTTTCTGCGGTTCTCGTTCTGACTCTCGGATTTATCGGTTACTACAACTGGCGACTGACGGGAAATGCGCTTCTCATGCCGCATGTTCTGAACACGCGCACATATCACTCGACTCCGCTATTTTTGTGGGAGCACCTCAAGGCCGAACTTACCTACCACAACCAGCAATTCGAGGATTTCTATAACGGCTGGGAGCGCGAAGACTATCAGACCACATGGAAGGACGCGCGCGATGTGACGGCTGAAAAATTGGCGAGGATGGGCGTCGAGTTTTTCTGGCCGGCAGTGCTTTTCCTTTTGCCAGCATTGCCGTTTGCGTTCCGAGACCGCCAGATGAGCTCGCTTGTCGTTACACTTTTTCTTTGCCTCGCGGGAGTTTTTGCGGTGATCTGGTCAGCGCCTCACTATGCTGCGCCGGTCACTTGTGTCATCTACGCGCTGTTGGCACAGAGCGTGCGCCATTTACGCATAATGAAATGGAAGGCGCGGGCGGTCGGGGTAGCGTTGTCGCGTGCGGTTGTTCTGCTGCTCGTGCTGAGTACCGGGGTCAGCATCGCGCGCCGCTCCTGCGATCCGCTTTGGTGGACTTGCACAGGCGATCCGAGCCGGGTCGCCGTCGCGAAACAACTTCTCGCCACTCCCGGCAAACACCTGATCATGGTTCGTTACTCCGACGATCACAACATCCATGACGAATGGGTTTACAACGGCGCCGACATCGACGGCTCAAAAGTGCTCTGGGCGCGCGAGCTTGATGCAGAACAGAACGCGAAGCTCTTCGCCTACTTCAAAGACCGCAAGATCTGGCTGGTAGAACCAGACGTCGACAACACCGAACTAAAGCCTTACACACCACCGCCTGATCAGTAGTTTGTTGCCAGTTCTGCACGGCCCGGAGTCATCTTAGCGAAAAGCGACCATCAGGTTGTTCAATCCGAATTCGAAGCGGTGGTGAATGAATTTCTGAAAGCCGATGCGCTGAAGCATTTGTTGAAGCGCTTCGACCGGGATACGTTTTTGGTGTTCGTCGCTTTCCATTTCATCGCTGACCAGGTGCAGCGTGTGCAGCACATCCAAAATTGGATCAACCATTGCCGTTGGCCACGTCATGATCAACGAACCGCCCGACGCGAGGATTCGATGCGCTTCGCGAAGCACCTTCTCAGGTTCGGTAAGATGTTCTAGAACGGCGAGCATCACGACGTGATCGAAATTGGCCTCCGGCAGGGGAAGAGGTTTACTCAGATCCCCGCACACACGCTGCCAGCGGCCTTGCACGCCGTCCGCAACCTGATCGTCAACGCCAACGCCAGTGGCGATGCGGTCGGAAGCGTAATCCAGAAAAGCCGCCTCCAAACCGCAACCGAGATCGCAGACGCGCGAGCCGGGCCGAATATGAGGATAGGCGGCGCGAAAACGAAGTCTGGCGATGAAGTGGTCGATCCCGGTATAGGGCATTTATTTTAGGTCGTAGTCGCCGATATATGTGCCGCGGCTGATGCCGAGCATGCTCAGAAAAAAAGAAGCGAAAATCACTTGAACGCCGAGGAAAAGCCACATCGACCAGAAAAGAACCTGGCGGACCTGGGCCAGTGGTCCGAAGCCGCTGGCAGCCCATTGCCATGTGACCCAGGCGCATCCCGCAAAACCTGCAAGAAAGAGCGCGCCGCCCAGAAGCAGCCCGGTCTCGAGCGTTACGCGTTTTAACACGCGCTTGAGCGAAACAGTGTTGCGGTCGAAGCGTTCGGCATAACTAAAAACTTTTGCGAACGATCCGATGGAAAGGATTTGCACGCCCAGCAAAGTGAAGATAACGCCGAAAATCATCGTATGAATATCCAGAACAACATGTGGCGAGACGCGGCGCGGTCCCGGCAGCAACCAAAACACGATAAAAAGGCCAGGTATGACCAGTAACGCGCCGGGAAGAAGAAAAAGCCAGTTCGGCGCATACAGCAGCATGAATCGCAAATGGCGCCAGCCGTCGCGAAAGCTGCGCAGGTGCGGAGGACGGCCACGCTTGTCCGGCCAGAGCGTGATGGGAATCTCCGTGATGCGCGCGCCGAGTTGCGCTGCTTTGATCACAAACTCGGACGCAAATTCCATTCCTGTGCTGCGTAAATCCATGCGGTCGTAAATGGCGCGAGTGAAGCCGCGCATGCCACAGTGGCTGTCGCCGATGCCTGCGTGAAAAAAGAGATTCAGGACCGAGGTGAGCACGGGATTGCCGAAATATCTGTGATGCCAGGGCATGGCGCCGGGCTTGATTTCTCCGCGGAAGCGATTGCCCATCACCACGTCGAAACCCTGCCGCCACATCTCGACGAAGCGCGGCACTTCACCGAAGTCGTAGCTGTCGTCGGCATCCCCCATGATAATGAAGGCGCCGCGCGCCGTGGAAATTCCCGCGCGCAGTGCTGCGCCATAGCCGCGCTGCTCCACGCGAACCACACGCGCGCCAAGTTTCTCGGCAATTTCGATGGAGCCATCCGTCGAGCCGTTGTCGGCGACAACTACTTCTCCGCGCAACCCCGCCGACTGAAAAGACTTCATCGCTTTTTCCACACAAAAGGAAAGCGAGTTCGCTTCGTTCAAGCACGGGATAACGACCGAGACATCCACGGGCGGTGCGTCCCCGCCAACGTCAAGCTGCGTGGCCTTTTCCGACTTAATTGCTGGCGCGCGCTCTACTCCCAAATTCGCTCCCTCTCCGATAGATCGTCACGAAACCTGCTGGCTGACATTTTTCAAATCACGGAGTTCTGGCTTGCATTTTGCCACATCACCATTATGATGGCGGAGTTTCCGATTCACACCTGAGACTCCACATTGTCTAACACATCGGCCGAGTCTTCCACCAGCACCAACGCTGCTGGCCCGCAAACTCGCGGGTCCGGCAAGCTGCTTCAAGTGCTTGGCGTCTGGTTCGGCATCGCCGTCGCTGTTGGCAATGCCATCGCCGCCGGGATTGTCCGCACGCCCGGAGACATCGCGAAAATGCTGCCCAACGCGTGGCTGTTTATCGGCGTGTGGATCGTTGGTGGACTCTACGCACTTTTCGGCGCGTCGTCTCTCGCGGAACTTGGCGCCTCGATTCCCCGCAGCGGCGGACAATATAATTTTTCGCGCCGCGCCATCGGCGAATATGCGGGCTTTATCGTCGGATGGAGCGACTGGCTTTCGACCTGCGGGACAGCTGCTGCTGTCGCGATCGTCATTGCAGAGTATAGCCGCTATTTTTTCCCTGCCCTCGCGGGGCATGAATCGTTGATTGCCATCGGAATCATCTGGGGATTTTTTCTACTGCAATGGCGCGGCATTCGCTGGGGCAGCGGAACACAGCTCGTTACTTCCGCGCTTAAGACCATCGCATTCGTCGTGCTTGTTGCCGCGTGCTTTGCGTTGGGCGGCCACTCCCGCGCAGCGTCATCAGGCTCTATTTCCCCACTGCCGGCCGTGCCCGGTGGCTGGCCATTCATTATCGCCGTCCTTCTCAGCCTGCAAGCCGTCGTTTACACGATTGACGGCTGGGACGGCGTCGTCTACGTCGGGGGAGAAGTGCGCAATCCCGGACGCGACGTTCCGCGAGCGATTTTCGGAAGTGTTTTTTCCGTGATGGGAATCTATCTTCTGCTCAATCTCGCGGTGCTTTACGTGCTGCCAATGAACGAGATTGCTGGAAACGATTTCGCGCTCGGCGCTGCTGCGGCGCGCATTTTTGGAAGATACGGCGATCCCGTAATTCGCTCGATCATGATTGTTTCGATGCTAAGTTCGATGAACGCGAACCAGATTTTTTGCACGCGCACTCTGCATGCGATGAGCTGCGACGGGCTTTTTTTCCGCCGCGCAGCTAGCGTAAACAGGGGCGGCACCCCCGTGCTTGCACTTTTTCTCAGCACGATTGCCGGCGTACTTTTCCTGCTGACCGGAACATTTGAGCGCGTGATTGATATGCTCGCGTTTTTTTTCGTCGCGAACTACACGCTTTCGTATGCATCGCTTTTCGTGCTGCGCAAGCGCGAGCCGGACATGCCTCGCCCCTATCGTGCATGGGGCTACCCATGGACTACAGGGATCGCGCTCGTTGCGTCGGTAGTGTTTCTCGTCGCTTCGATCGTGACGGATCTGCAAGGCTCCCTTGCGTCGGGTAAGTTTTGGCCTCCGAGCCCAGCAGTGCTGGCACTCGCGGTGCTCGTGCTCAGCTACCCGGTTTTTCTAATACTCAAGTGGGCGAGGAAGGACAACGTTACTACGTCATCCGGTTCTTAGCTGGGTAGTTTCTCCGCGACAGTTTTGGCCTGCATGAAGAGCAGCAAATAGTCTCTCCCGCCTGCTTTGGAATCGGTTCCAGACATATTGAAGCCGCCGAAAGGGTGAGCCCCGACCATTGCTCCGGTACATTTGCGGTTTAGATAAAGATTGCCAACGTGGAAGGATTCCCTCGCTTTCTCGAGTTTCTCTGGATTTTTCGAGTAAACGGCTCCGGTTAGTCCAAATTCGGTGTTGTTGGCGATTTCGAGAGCGTGGTCAAAGTCTTTCGCTTTAATCACTGCGAGGACCGGCCCGAAAACTTCTTCCTGGGCGAGCCGGGCCTTGGGATCTACGTCAACGATGACAGTGGGTTGCACGAAGTAGCCATCGCCGGGAGCACGTTCGCCGCCGAGAATCAACTTTCCTTCCTTTTTGCCTAAATCGATATAGCCAAAAATGGTTTTCATAGCTGATTCGCTGACGACGGGCCCCATATAGTTGCCGGGATCTTCGCTAGGACCGACGGTGACTTTCTTGGCGCGCTCAATCAATTTCTGGACAAATGAGTCATAGACTTTTTCCGAGACGATGGCGCGCGAGCAGGCAGAGCATTTCTGCCCCTGATAACCGAAAGCGGCTTGCGCAACGCCCTCAACCGCGGAGTCCACGTCGCCTTCCGCGTCCACAATGATGGAGTCCTTGCCGCCCATTTCGAGCACAGTGCGCTTAATCCAAATCTGTCCGGGAACTTTCTTGCCTGCATTCTCACTGATGAGCAGGCCCACTTCCTTGGAGCCGGTGAAGGCGATAAAGCGAGTCTTAGGATTTTTGACGAGCGCGTCGCCGGCCGTTTCCCCGGGGCCAGTGAGGAAATTCAATGCTTCCTTTGGGATCCCTGCTTCATAAAAAATGTCGACCACTTTTGCCGCAACGAGCGGAGATTCCTCAGACGGCTTGAGAACGACAGTGTTGCCAGTCACCAGCGATGCAGCGCTCATTCCGGCGGCAATGGCGGCGGGAAAATTCCACGGCGGAATGACGGCGCCGACACCCAGCGGAATATATTTGAGATAGTTTCTCTCGCCTTTCATGGGTACGACAGTTTGTGGCCCGGCAAAACGAAGCATTTCCCGGCAATAGAATTCGAGGAAGTCGATGGTTTCTGCGGTGTCGGCATCCGCTTCTGCCCAAGACTTGCCAACCTCATAACAAATCCAAGCGGATAGCTCGAATTTGCGCTTCCGGATGATGTCCGAGGCGCGCAGAAGAATTTCGACACGCTCTTCGGCTGGAACGCGCTTCCAGGAATCGAAAGCCTTGAAGGCGGCATCGACGGCCTGGTTGGCGTGGTCGGCGTTGGCTTCCTGAAAAATTCCTAGAATTTGCGTGGGGTGCGATGGATTGGTCGAAGTTCGCTTCGCCGTGGTGATGACTTTTTGTCCGCCAATGTACATGGGATATTCGCGGCCGAATTCGGAGGCGACCTTTTTCAGCGCATCTTCCATAGCTTTGCGATTTTCTGGTTTGGAAAAATCGACAAAAGGCTCATTGGTGAACTCAGACATTTGGATTTTCGCTTCGGCCGTGGCCATGGCGGGTTCCCTCCTCAATATGCAAACAGAGAATTGTACAGCGGGGATTGAATTTGCGACAAGGCGTGGCGAAGGTCAACTGGGGGCGCGGCGTGAGCGAAATCGAAGACGGGCACGGCGTGCCGTGCCCCTACGAGACGAGCTCGCGGGTGGCCTCGGTGAAGATTTTTGTGTGAAGGTCGACGTCGGCTTCCGTGGTGGCGGGGCACATTAGGGCCATGTTGTGGAATGGAGTGAGGAGGACTCCACGGTTCAGGGCGTACAGATGGAGGAAGCGTTCGAGTTCAAAGTCCGTGGCTGCCGCCGATTCGCCGCCGTTGCGCGGCGCGTGAGGCGTGAACGTATACTCTGCACGAGCGCCCAGCCGGGTGACGTTCCATGTGAGGTCGCATACGCGGATTTGATCGGCGACGGCGTCGGCGAAGCGGTTGGCTAGCGGGATCATGTGTGCGAAAGCTGCGGGCGTCAGGATGTGCTCGAGCGTGACGCGCATGGCGGCGAGGGAGAGCGCGTTGCCAGCTAGCGTGCCGCCGATACCGCCTACGTCAACGTCTTCAAGATGGAGGCGCCCGGCGATGCGCTGGGCGACTTCTTTGGTGACGCCGTAAGTGGCGCCTGGAATGCCGCCACCAATGGGCTTTCCGAAGACGAGAATGTCTGGTTGAAGATTCCATTCGCGGGTGCAACCGCCGGGTCCAGCGCAGATAGTGTGCGTTTCGTCCGCGATGAGGAGCGTGCCGTAGCGTCGCGTAAGTTCTTGCGCGGCGGCCCAATAGCCATTGTCGGGCAGAATGATGCCGACGTTAGTCATGGCGGGCTCGGCGAGCACGCAGGCGACATCGTGATGCTTGAGAGCAGCTTCGAGGGCCTGCAGATCATTGAACTCGACAACGCGTGTAGTTTCGGCAGGATTTACAGGAGGACCGATGTTGCCGCGGCGAGGACCGACGACACCGTTTTCGAGCGAGGCGAAAGTTTCATCTACCGTGCCGTGATAGCAGTAATGAAAGACAAGGATTTTAGGGCGCTGGGTGATTTCGCGCGCGATGCGAATCGAGAAACGGTTGGCGTCAGTGGCCGTTAGAGTGAATTGCCAATAGGGCAGACCGAAACGGCGTTGGAGATCTTCGCCTACCCAGAGCGCGTCTTCGGTCGGAAGCATGAGGGTGATGCCTTCGCGGATGCGGCGCGCAACGGCGTCTGCGACAATCTGCGGCGAGTGGCCAGTCATGGCGCCAGTATCGCCGAGACAAAGGTCGACGTATTCGCGACCATCGACATCGATGAAATGCGCGCCGCTGGCGGTTTTCACAAAGACTGGGAAGGCGCCAGCCCATTTGTTCATCCAGTTCATGGGAACGCCGCCGAGAAGAGAGGATTGCGCGCGCAGATAGAGCTCGGCGGAGCGCGGGTGGTCGGCGACGAAGCGCTTTTCTTCGCGCTGGTGGAGAGCTTGGAGTTTCGCGCGGTCGATGTGGATCATGTGAATAGCCTGGAAATTAGCGGACTCGCTGCAGTCCCCGCTTGATTCCGTCCCGAACTACTTCGCCATATCTTCCTTCGAGCGGAAGGTTGCTCATCTTAGCCGCCGCCAACTCGTAGTGTCTCTTGGCTTGCTCCCAATTGCCAAGATCTTCATGAGCCTTGCCAAGGTTCAGGTAGAGAGATGGATAAAAACCGTGAACTCGCTCGTCATTTACCGCGTCCGCGCGGTCCAGCGACTCTCGATTCCAATGCAGCGTTTCTTCTAAGGTCTTCTGGTGCCTCGCAACGTAATGGGCTGCGATGCAAGCATCAAAGTCGTTCTTGCTTTGTTCCCACGCTTGGACGAAAAGCACGCGCGCCTCGTCTATTCTGCCTTCCGATTCCGCCTTCATGCCGTCCACGCACAGTTTGACTATCGGATTGTCGGGATCCATGGATTCCCCGATTCTTCAACAAGTTCGAATATGATCATGCCAACTACCTGAGATCGTGGATGATTTCGCGGGCAGCGTTGGTGCCGGATGCGCCAGTCAGACCGTTGCCTGGGTGCGTGCCGGAGCCGCACAGGTAGAGTCCCCGGATCGGCGTTTTGTAGCGAGCCCAATCCAGAACGGGGCGCATGGTGAAAAGCTGGTCGAGGGCGAGCTCGCCATGGAAAATGTGGCCCCCGGTAAAACCGTAGATGGTCTCAAGATCTTGAGGAGTAATGACCTGAATATGTTCGACGAGGCCGGGGAGATCAGGTGCGTACTCAGACAGAGTTTTGACCACTGTGTCGCCAAGGTCTTTGCGTCGGCCCTCCCAGTTTGATTCTGATTTAGCGGAGGTTTTGCCGTCGGCGGAGGCAGCGGAAATTTTGAATGGAGCGAATTGAACGTATGCGGAAAGCACGTGCTTGCCTTCTGGCGCGAGAGCGGGATCAAGGAGCGTGGGAATAGTCACATCGAGATAGGGTGAGGAGGAAAACTCGCCGTATTTAGAAGCATCGAAGGCGCGTTCAAGGTAATCGATTTCGGGGCCAATGTGAATGCGGCCGGAGAGCGCCTTGATGAAGCCGTCAGGGGCGATCGCATCAGTGAGCGCGGGAAAAGTTGGTAGACCGCCGAGAGCGAGATTGACTTTGGCGACAGTGCCATTGGCACGGATGTTACGAATGCGGAGAGCGAAAGTCGGGTCGAGTTGAGTGGGATCGATGAGTTTGAAGAAGGTACGTTTGGGGTCTACACCAGAGACGATAGCTTCGACGGCGATTTCCTCGCCATCGGCGAGAACCAGTCCGGTGACGGCGCCGTCTTTTACGCGAATGTGTTGGACCTCCGCATTGGTGCGGATTTCTGCGCCAGCTTTACGGGCAGCGTCGGCGAGAGCGTGCGTGAGAGAGCCAAGGCCTCCGCGCGGAAATGCAGCTGGGCCGGCTGGATTGGGATCGACAGCGGCGCGGAGAAGAAGGACCGCCGTGGAACCGGCAGACCACGGCCCGAGCGCGGTCCCGAAAATGCCGCGAGCAGCAATTACGGCGCGGAGCAATTCGGTTTCGAAAAACTCGGCCACGAAATCCGCAACGGCCATCGGGCCCCAGCGGAGTAGATCGAAAATGCCGCTCTTGCCAAGGCTGCGCACATGGCGGCCAGTCTTGAAGAGATGCCAGAGATCTTCTGGAGAAGGAGTGTCAATAGCGGGCGGCGTAATGGAACAGAGTTGCGCGAAGAAGCCGGAGATTTCTTCGAGCGACGATGCGAATTGCGAATATTTTTCGGAATCTTTTGCGGAGAGATGCGCGATGCCACCGGCCGTCTTTGCGATATTGTCATAGAAGAGCAGCCCTTGGCCGTCAGGGCGCGGTGCGAAGACACGTGGATCGGGACGAAGAATCTCGCAATCGAATTTTTCTAGTTGAAGGTCGCGAGCAACATCGGCGCGAAGCGGCCCGACGGTGTGCGCGAGCGCGGAAACGCGGAAGCCGGGATGAAATTCCTCGGTGATCGCGCCACCACCAATCATTTCACGGCGTTCGAGAACGACCGGCTTGAAACCGCCCTTTGCGAGATAGAACGCGGTGATCAATGCGTTGTGGCCGCCGCCGATGATAGCTACGCGCTGTCCAATGGGCATGATTAGTTCTTGCTCCCGTTCGAACGGGAGGATTTGTTTTTCTTCCAATCCTTAAGGATGACCTGGCTGGCGATGCGTCCGGGAGCACCCATAATGCCGCCTCCTGGATGCGTCGCGGAACCGCACATATAAAGGTTGTCGATGGGAGTGCGGTAGTACGCCCAGCCGGGAACGGGGCGAAGAAAAAAGAGCTGCTCGAGAGATAGCTCGCCTTGGAAAATGTTTCCTTGCGTTAAGCCGAATTCGCGCTCGAGGTCGAGCGGGGTGAGGATTTGGCGGCCGGTGATAATTTTTTTGATGTTGGGAGCATGCTCCGCGATGGTGTTGATGACAGCATCGCCGAAGGCTTCGCGCTGATCGTCCCAGGTGCCCTTGGCGAGTTTGTATGGCGCGTATTGAACGAAGCAGGACATCACATGCTTGCCCGGAGGCGCGACGCTTGGATCCGTCAGGCTGGGGATGACCATATCAACGTAAGGCCTGCGCGAAAAATTTCCGTACTTGGCATCGTCATAGGCGCGTTCCATGTATTCGATGCTGGGTGAAATGGAAATCGCGCCGCGAAGATGAGCTCCGGGACCGGGCAGACACTTGAAATCGGGCAGCGCATCGAGAGCGAGATTCACTTTGCCGGAAGAGCCGCGATATTTGTAACGACGAACGCCCTCAAGAAAATCCGAGGGCAGCTCGCCGGGTTCGAGAAATTTCTCGAAGGTGAGATGCGGATCGACACTCGAAGAGACGACGTTGGCGCAGATTTCTTCCCCGCTTTGCAGCGCCACGCCGCAAGTGCGCCCGTTTATAACTAAGATTTTCGCAATGGGAGCTTGCGTGCGAATTTCGACGCCCGCTTCGCGAGCTGCATCGGCGATCGCGTTGGAGATGGCTCCCGTGCCGCCGCGGCTAAATCCCCAGGAGCGAAACGCGCCATCGATTTCGCCCATGTAGTGATGCAAAAGAACATACGCCGTGCCGGGCGAGCGTATGCCCAGGAAAGTGCCGATGATGCCCGAGGCGGACATGGTGGCTTTGAGAACGTCCGTCTCAAACCACTGATCCAGAAAATCGGCCGCACTCATAGTCATGAGCTGGACGAGTGTGTAGCGCTCGTCGGAGGAAAGGCTGCGGAACCGCTGCATGAGGAAGTGAAGCTGCTTGAGATCGCCGGGCTTGAGCGTGGTGGGATCGGGCGGAATCATCGAAAGCAACGGCTTCACGAAACGGCACATCGGGGTCATCATTTTTGAAAATTCGTCGTAGGCTTCGGCATCAACGCGGGAATGGCGACGAATTTCGCGCTGAGTGCGCGCATGGTCGTTCATCCGCCAAAGGTGGTTGCCGTCGGCCATGGGCGTGAAGGTGCCGTCGAGCGGAAGTATCTCGAGACCGTGGCGTGGAAGGTCTAGTTCGCGAATAATTTCCGGACGAAGAAGCGAGACCACGTAAGAGCATTCAGAAAAGAGAAAACCGGGAATGATTTCTTCTGTAACAGCAGCGCCGCCGAGCACATGGCGGCGTTCGAGGACGAGCACCTTCTTCCCTGCCTTAGCAAGGTAGGCGGCGTTCACAAGTCCGTTGTGGCCGCCACCGATGACGATGACGTCGTAGTGCTGCGCCATGCAGAAAGACCCCGTTAAAGATGCGCACTGAAAAGAAGATGCGATGCGACTGGAAGACGGGACATTTTACTGGCAGCAGGGGCTTGGCACAAGGGCGGCGGGATGAAGAGGTTTTCGGACCAGATTGTTCGGATTTCCCATTTTGGAACTCAGCCCTTCCAATGAACCAATTCGGGAATAGAAATCAAAAAATCTTGGAGGGATGAGCACCGGAGGAACCGCCATTACCCGGTGTAAACATTAGATTATTCAAAGATTATCTGCGAAAAGGGAATCAGTAAAAGTTTTCATCAGCAACTGGTAACTGTCGTGCAATTTGACCCAGCCAAGAGGGGATGCAACTTGCAAGGGCGCGTTCTATCCCCGAGAGGTCGAAATGGATCGCAGGACTTTGATTTCAAACACACTCGTGTGCCTAGCTGGGATGCATGCCAGAACAGGCCTAACGGTACTCGAAGCAATTTCGAAGGCTCCCCAGAATTCCATTGACCCGGGGGAATGGCAAAACCCTCAAAGCTCTCCTCCTAGTGCGCAGACCGTGCCACCCGAGCGAAGCGTGAACGAAATCACCGAGCGGGTGTTTAGGCGAGAAAAGGAGCAGGTGGAAATTATCGCGAGTTACGCGCCCATAGTCGAGACCTACATTCAGGAAGAAAAATCGGACGTGCTGATGGGCACAGTTCCAAAAAGAGATTTGTATTTCCTCGGCCAAGCGGATTTTCATAACAAGACGATGAAGGTTCACCCCATGACTGCCAGAACATACAAAGGGTCGATGATGTGGGCGTATGACCCGGCGGGCTTCCTACAAATGGCCTTTGTAGACAAGCACGAGTTTGATAGGGAGCATTATCGTCTCACGCCTCCACGGCCTGGGCAGCGCATGTTTGTCGGTGAAGTACGTTGCTATGTTTTTGATGTGGAACGAACGCCGAAAGCCAAAGGGCCAAGGTTTCGAGGGCGAATCTGGGTTGAAGACCAGGATTTCACTATTGTTCGAATGAACGGAACTTATGCGCCGGGGAGCAGCTTTTCGCTAAAGCACTTCGAAGACGAATTCTACGAGGACTTTGATTCCTGGCGTACCAATGTCAGATCGGGTTTGTGGCTGCCGAGCGACATCTACATCCAGGATTTGCGAGAGCCACCTCCAACGGGTGGCCCAAGGTTCAAGGCGCGAACGCATCTCTGGGGTTATGGCCTTACATCGCGAAACCGCCAGGAAGAATTAGGCCGCCTGCTTGTTGAAAGCGAAGGCCAGGTGAAAGACCAATCAGAAAAGCAGGATCGCTCCCCACTCGATCAACAGAGAGGATGGAGAGAGATGTCGCAAGACAACGTGATGGAGGTTCTCCAGCGGGTCGGCCTGGTGGCACCAGAAGGAGACGTCGAGAAGGTCCTTAATACGATCGTGAACAACATCGTGACGACCAACAACTTTGACCCAGGGGCCGAAATCAAGTGCCGCGTGCTTATGACGAGTGACTTTGAGCTATTTTCGATGCAGAAAACGATCGTATTGAGCCGCGGCTTAATCGACGTTGTGCCGAACGAAGAGACGCTCGCTGCTCTGCTTGCATTTGAAATTGCGGATGCGATGACTCCTAAACCAGCGCAAGACCAGTATGGGTTTAGCGATATATTGCGATTGACTCCGACCGAGGCATTAAAAAAGCTCTCTTTTGCAGACAATCAGGAAGAAGCACGAAGGAATAGTGAGAAGGCGCTGGAGTGGCTAAGAAAATCTCCATATGGAGACAAGTTGGCCAACGTGGGGTTGTTTTTCTCGCAACTTCAGTCCCAGAAACAGGCTTTGAAGCAGCTGATTAGCGCACGGTTGGGGAATCAGGTGTATTTCACATCGCAACTGCTTCAGCTAGCTCCGCCGCTCAATCCAGCCAGCTTGCAGCAGCTAGGCGCTCTGCCAATGGGATCAAGAATCAAGATCAATCCTTGGAGCGATGGCGTGAGCTTAATAAAGACACAGCAGATGCCGCCAATATCCCCTCGAGAAAAGATTCCATTCGAAGTAACCCCGATAGACTTGTATTTGACGAGGTATTTGGAGTCAGCAACGGAAGTAGAACACTCGATTGTGCCGAGAACAGCGATTCCGGTGGCTGGGGATGCTGGCCGGGATTGAACCTATATTCCTTCAACCGGAGCGCACTAACCGAAGGAAACCTGACGATTACTGATCAGATTTTCTTGGGATTGACGAAGCTCGCAATTGTGGCGTTATTTCGCTCGCGGCGGATATGGCGGCGGAATCTCGGCGTAACCCGGGGCCGAGGTCTTCAAGTTGGGCGAAACCGACGCGTTCGTGTCACCGATCGCCCAGCGAATTCCGCCCGCTAACAGATTCAGGAAAAAAGTATTCTGCCAGTTTTCGGCGCGGTCACCGATGGCGTTGTAAAACACTCTCCCACGCCCGTTCATGCGCGCCCAAACTACGGGATACGGCGCCCGCTTGTACGCAAGGCCATTCATCGTCGAAGTATCCAAAGTGCAGACCACATGAAGGTCAGGAGCAAAGTCCTTCATGGAATACCATTCTTCCATCAAACTCACCGGAGATTCCACTCCATCGAGGCTGGGAAATTTGGGATCGTTGATGATGACGTTCGCGGTCTGTAGCCGGGGATCCTTCTCTTGCCCATGGATGATGAATTCGCCGCCAATCATCCGAAGATACGGATCGGACTGTTCTCCATGCGCGATGTAACGATTCGAAAGATCGGGTGTATCCGGTGGCGTATGGAAAGTGTCGGTGGCAGCATGAATGCCGACGAACCCCATCCCATTTTGAATAGCATCTAGAAAAGCCTGCTTGCCTTGCACAGACATGGGCGGATTCTTGTCAGTGCCTTCCTGGGTAAGGTCGCCGGTCGTGAAGAAGACGACAGCGGCGTACTCGTGGAACTCCTTCGAGTCGAAAATGCGTCCGTCCTTTGATGCGGTGAGATCAAAATGATTCTGCGCGGAGAAAGCGCGAATGGCCGTTTCGGCAATGCTGGGTTTCCGGTCCGTCACTTTGATGACGGCGTGTTCGAATCCCGAGGATTTTGTGAATAGCAGAACGGATTTATTTTTCGCCGCACTGGCCGGATGCGAAAGCAGAAGTCCAGCGCCGGCAACCGCCGTGGTCCGAAGAAAGTCGCGTCGAGTTGAGAATGGATTCATTTTGTTTGTCCGTTGCGTTCGAGGATTTGAACGTTCTTTACCAAACCAACATGAATGAAAGACGGCGTAGTCTACTGCGAGGGGTAGAAGCGGGGCAAGTACGCATGCTTGGCCCAGCCGAATTACATGAAGGCATACCGCTGGACTCATGACGAATGACAAATCTTGCAGTGATCTCGCAAAGCGAGAAAGGTAACCGCCGTTTCTAGCTTCTTATGGGATACTCTGCCCGGCGATTGGACGGACTTTTCTCCCAGATTCTGGCGGGAGGCAACTCGAGAAAATATTTTCATGCCAGCGACCCTGGACCACGCAATTTCTGAACCGGACCGCATTCCCCGGCGCAGGTGGGCGATCGCCTGCCTTCTCGGTTTCGGCGTCCTCGTCAACTATTTCGATCGAGTCAATCTTTCTGTCTCGAAAGACGCGCTCACCGCCGCCTTTGGCATTTCCGCGGTCACGTTCGGCTATCTGTCGAGCGCTTACAACTGGACTTATGCGGCGCTCCAGCTGCCTTCCGGTTTATTGCTGGACAAATTCGGTGTTCGGCGTATCGGCCGCATTAGCACGATTCTCTGGGCCGTGGCTTCCTTCGGAGCAGCGATCTCGACCGGACTTGGCGGTTTTCTAGCAGCGCGGTTGCTCCTGGGAATCGGCGAAGCCCCTACGTTCCCCGCAAATTCCAAGGCCATCGGCTACTGGTTTCCCAAACAAGAACGCAGCCTCGCTACGGCAATCTTTGATTCGATGGCAAAGCTTTCTTCCGCCATTGGAGTGCCGCTGCTCGGCATCCTGCTTCTGCATTTTGGCTGGCGATGGAGTTTCGCGTCGACAGGTTTCATCAGCATTCTCTATTTCATTTTGTTCTACGCGTTCTACCGGAACCCAAACGAAGACAAGCGCCTTTCGGATGCGGAGCGGCAATTCATTGCGAAGGGCGGAGCACAGCCTGAGGATCAAACGAGGGCCGCAAAAGGCGCGCCGCTCTGGCATCTGCTCCGCCAGCGAAGAGTGAACGGCCTCGCATTAGGCTTTTTCGGTTACAACTATACTTTCTATCTGCTCTTAACTTGGCTGCCGTCCTATTTTTTGGCTGTCCATCATGTGGACTTGCTTCATTCCGTCGTTTACACCAGCGTGCCCTGGCTCTTCGCGACGCTGACGGATCTCGTGATTGGAGGATGGCTGGTCGATGCGCTGATTCAGCGAGGATGGAACGCCGTTCGCGTTCGTCAGACCGTTCTCATTGCCGGGACAGGTTTCGGACTGGGTATTCTCGGCACGGCGTACGCTCAGACCGCCGCTGGCGCGGTTTTCTGGATCAGTATATCGATCGGAGGTTTGTCCGCGGCGTCGCCGGTGGGCTGGTCCATTCCTTCGCTGATAGCTCCGAAAGAAAGCGTAGGTACAGTTGGCGGAATTTTGAATTTCAGCAATCAGTTAGCAGCCATCGCCGCGCCGATCGTCACTGGCTACGTCGTTCAGATAACCCATTCTTATGCTTGGGCCTTTGTGGCGGCGACGGCGATTCTTCTCATCAGCATCGCAGCCTACATTTTTCTTCTAGGACGAATGGAACCCGTGCCGGAACCGGCGTAATTCACAAAACTCAGCGAGCCTAGTTTCCGGATTTTGGCGCGTAGTGTTTCGTTGCTCGCGTTCGCGCGTTGTAAACGTCGAAGCTGCCGTCCGAAAAGGCGGTGAGCTTGAGATAGTTGTCCGCGTCCGGCCCCGTGCTGTTTGCGATGAAGGAATCGGCCACATTATGCGAGGCGCCGCCCTCGTTTGAAAAGTGAAGCTGCCAGAGGTCCTCAAGCCTGGGTGATTTTTCGATGGCGTCCCAGGAAGAGGGAGAGCCTCCCTTAGCGGCGCCGTTGTCCATAATGGCGACGCGCGGAGCGATGCCATCCAAAAACAACGGGCTGTTGCTCTGCGACCATCCGTGATGAGAAACGACGTAGACGTCGATTCGGCCGAGTCTATTCACGGGGCATACGAGTTCTCTTTCTTTGTCTTTCGTCAAATCCCCCAAATCCAGAATGCGTAGCTTCCCGAATGTGAGAAGCACTCCAAGCGAGCGGACATTTTCTGTTTGATCCGCTGGAGGCTGCGGAGCCGTATCGCAGGCCGGATCCGCGCCGCCTGCCCCAGGCAGCGGTTTCTCAAGCAGTGCCCCATCAGCGCTGATGACCTTCACTTGCACACCACCGACAGGCAAATCATCGCCGGGTTTGGCGATGATTCGTTTGAAGTTTCCCTTCGCCAGCAGCGCTTGGTAGGCTTGCCACGCCCGCTGCGTATCCGCGTCTCCAGGTTCGCGATTCTCCCCATGATCAATGAAAGTTCCCACGGGGATTTTCGCAGCGAGTTGAGGGACTCCGCCCGTATGATCGACGTGATAGTGCGTGAGGAGCACGAAATCGATTTTCGCTATGCCGGCCAATTTTGTCACGGCGACGATGCGATCGGCATCTCGGCCGTCGAAACCAGGCCATCCCGTATCAATCAGCAGCGACTTTCCTTCCGGCGTGACAAAGAGCGTCGCTTGGCCGCCTTCCACATCTACAAAATAGATTTGCAAAGTTTTGCTTTTTTCGGCAGGGGCCGCCGACAACGTGGTGGAGCAAAGCAACGCGGCGAGAAGCCCACAAAATGCGCATCGCAACAGCCCCGTCAGCCGCCCGGCGCGAAGCGCGGCATTCGAAATAACACCGTTGCTCATTTTGAGTGCTCCTAGTCTGATTCTCGAGGACGGTCCGAGACTATTCTTGCAGGCTCGACCAACGCGCGCGTCGCCCCAGTCGAAATTCCGCCATCCACAAGCAACGTCTGTCCCGTTACATATCTACTGGACTCCGCGGCAAGAAATACCACCGCCGCATCCAAATCCTGCGGCTGTCCGGGCCGTTTCAATGGAATGCGATCGCAGAGATATTCGACCCATTCCTTGTTTTCATACAAAACCTTGTTTTGTTCCGTGCGAAACCATCCCGGCGCAAGGCAATTCACGGTGACGCCGTGCTTGCCCCAGTCGTCCGCCAAACTCATCGTCAGTTGCTTTATGCCACCGCGGCTTGCGCCATAAGGTGCGAGTCCCGCATACCCGGCAACGGTGGTGACGGAGCCGATGTTGATGATGCGCCCGTAGCCGCGAGCAATCATGCCGCGCGCGACGGCTTGGGCAACAAAAAAACTGCCGCGCAGATTGGTCTCCAAAATCAAATTCCAGTCTTCCCACGTCACGTCGAGCGCCGGTTTGCGCACATTGCACCCGGCATTGTTCACAAGAATATCCAGATGGCCGAAAGCTGTCTCCGCCGCAGCAACCATTTTCTCGATGCTTTCGTGACTGCGGACGTCCAGCTCCGTGGAAAAGGTGCGTCGGCCGATTGCCTTTATCTCCGCTTCGAATGGTGCTAGCCGACTGACGTCGCGGCTCGTCAGCACAAGATCCGCCCCCGCCCTGGCAAGAGCACGCGCCATGTACTGACCGAGCCCCCGGCTGGTTCCGGTAACGAGCGCGACGCGGCCCGTCAGATCGAAAAGCCCATCGCTCACGAAACTCTCTCCGGGGTAAGAATGACTTTCATCAAGTTGGGTTCGCGCGCATAAAGTCTCTCAAACCAGCGCGGACCTTCCTCCAGCGGAGCCACAGCCGTGATAAAGGGCTTCACCTGAATTGCGCCACTCGCCAGCAGTTCGATAGCGCGCGGGTATTCTCCAGCGGATGCGCACGAGCCCTGTAGGCGGATCTGACGAGTCACGACTTTTTGCAGCGGGAGCGTGACTTCCGGCGAAATATTGCCAACTAAAACGACCGTGCCGCCCTTGCGGACACTGTCGATAGAGGTCTTCACGGTTTCGTTTCTGCCAACAGCTTCGATGACCACATCAACACCAATTCCACCGGTGAGTTCCATCACTTGCCCGGACACATCTTTTTCTGAAGACAGAGCGGCAGTCGCTCCGACCTCTTGAGCGAGTTTGAGCCGCGTACTGTCCAAATCGGCGACATAAATTGTCGAGCAGCCCGCCGCACGCAATGCTTGCAGAGTGAGCAAACCGATCATCCCGGCCCCGACCACTAAAGCGGTGCTTCCGGTAGAAATTTGCGCCAAGGATACGCCGTGAAGCGCGACCGAGACAGCCTCCAGCATCGCCGCCTCGCGGAACGAAAGACTTTCCGGCAAGCGATAAACTATGCGCGATGGAACCGCGATATATTCGGCAAAAGCTCCTGCACGGCGAAACTCGGCGCAGGAAACTCCCAAAACCTGGCGGTTGTCACACAGATTCACATCTCCGCGGCGGCAGTTGTTGCAAGCGCCGCAAAAGATAGTCGAATCGAAAGTGACTCGGTCGCCTTCGGCAAATCCGCTTACTCCATCACCCAGCGCAGCGATTGTTCCGGCAGCTTCGTGCCCCATCACAATCGGCGGAATGCGCCGGCCAGAAGAACCGTCGTAGCCGTGAACGTCGCTCCCGCAGATCCCGCAGGCTGCCACGCTTATGAGGACTTCACCGGGGCCCGGTATCGGCTTTGGAAGATCGGCAATTTCCAGATGCTTGTACTGCGAAAGCAAAAGAGCCTTCACGGCTGGCGCTGTTCCCTTCTCAAAGCGAAACTCCCCGTTTCCAGGGAATAAAATCGTCTTGGCCGAGCAACTCCGCTTTTGTCCGAGCTTCGCCGCTGGCAACCTGAATCACTCGCTCAAGAATTACGTCGCCCATTTCCTCGATGCTGGTCTCACCAGTAATGATCCCACCGGTGTCGATGTCGATGATGTCAGACATCCGCTGCGCGAGATTCGAATTGGTCGAAATTTTCAGAACGGGAGCAATCGGATTGCCCGTCGGCGTGCCCAGCCCCGTCGTAAAGAGAATCACATTCGCGCCAGCTCCCACCTGCGCCGAAACGGATTCCACGTCGCTCCCAGGTGTGCATTGCAGGTTTAGCCCCGGCTCGGTGCAGTACTCCGGATAGTCCACCGCTGCCATGACGGGAGACTTACCGCCCTTCTTCGCGGCTCCCGCGGACTTCATAGCGTCCGTCAGCAATCCATCGCGGATATTGCCAGGGGAAGGATTCATTTCGAAACTCGCGCGCACTGCCTTGGCGCGAGCCGCATACTCCCTCATAAGGTGCGCAAAACGGTCCGCAACTTCTTTGCGAGCGCAACGATCAATGAGCTGCTGTTCCACGCCACAGAGTTCTGGAAACTCAGAAAGGATACCGATTCCTCCGAGTGCCGAGATTATGTCGGAGACGTGCCCGATGGCGGGATTCGCCGAGAGCCCGGAAAAACCATCGGACCCGCCGCATTGCAAACCAAGCGTAAGTTTTGATAGCGGCGCGGGTTGGCGGGTGATTTTGTCCGCTTCCACCATGGCCAAAAAAGTTTCGCGGATCGCCTTGCCCATCATCGCTGCTTCGGAAGGGCTTTTCTGCTGCTCATAAACTAATACTCGCTTCTTGAAATTCGGGTCGCGGTGTTTGATTTCTTCAAAGAGCATGGGAACTTGCGCGTGCTGGCAGCCCAGACTCAAAACCGTTGCGCCGGCGACATTCGGATGGTGAATGTAACCAGCCAGCAGACCACAAAGATTCCTGGCATCCTCGTGCGTCCCGCCGCATCCAGCCTCGTGCAAAAGAAATTTTATACCGTCGATGTTCTTAAAAACTTTCGGCGAAGCGCTTGCGCGCTGCCTCTCGCCGAACGCGAACTTCTGTAGCTCTTCCGATTTCCCTTCGCGATAAAGCCGCGCCAGCTCCGCAACTTGGCTGCGGTAAATTTGAGGCGCCGCAAAACCCAATTCTTCTTCAAAAGCCTGTTTCAAGACGGCCAGATTTCGGTTTTCGCAGAAAACGAGCGGAAGAACGAGCCAGTAATTCCGCGAGCCCACCTGGCCGTCATCTCGGTGATATCCAAGAAACGTTTTGTTCGCCCACGCCGAGACATCGGGAGGATTCCAGTGCGGACCGGCCACTTCCGTTTCCTGGAAAGACGCAGCGGCATGGCGGATATTCCGAGTGGAAAGTAAATCTCCGCGCCGAAGACTCTCGACGGTCGTGCCAACGAGCACGCCGTACATAATAACGTCGCCGCCCGCGCTCACATCTCGGGTCAAAAACTTATGTTTAGCAGACACATCGGACAACAAGACGTATTCGTTCCCCAGGTAACTTACGGTTTCACCTTTACGCAAATCGGTAAGCGCCACGAGAACGTTGTCTTTCGCGTCGAGCCCCAGAACTCTTGCCTGCGTCGCGCCGTTGCCCGGCATCTTCATCCCGCCTTTTATCACTTCCACGCTTCATTCTATCCGGGTCGTTTCAGACAAGCCAGCGAACGCGAGCGTCGGGGCGGCTGCCGCGCCTAGGCACACGCAGACACAACGGCTTGCCGCGGCGCGAAGTTCACACCTATAATCCGATTTCCTTCCTGTGGCGTGCGTCGCACAGGAGCTTCGGAGGAATCGTGCCCGTTGGAACTGCATTTCATGACAAAACGCTTGCACTCTGCGAGAGCCTGAATTACCGCGAATGGTCTGGCTATTACACCGTCAGCGTGTACGAGATGCACCACGAGCACGAGTACAATGCCATCCGTAATTCCGCCGCACTCATCGATATATCCCCACTCTTCAAATACCGCATCACGGGAAGCGATGCGACGCGCTTCGTGAACCGCGTAATTTCACGCGACATAAATAAAGTCGCGATCGACCAGGTCATTTACTGCTGCTGGTGCGATCCCGAAGGAAAAGTGATCGACGACGGCACCATCACGCGGCTCGGCGAAAACGACTACCGCTGGACCGCAGCCGATCCGAGCCTGCGCTGGTTTCAACAAAACGCCCTCGCGCTGAACGTTAATATCGAAGACATCTCCGAACAGGTAGCAGCTCTGGCGCTGCAAGGGCCAACCTCGGCGAAACTTCTGCATGCTGTGACGGACGCAGATGTGGCGAACTTAAAATATTTCCGCGTAACGCGCGGCCAAATCGCGGGCGTCCCGGTGGACATCTCGCGAACGGGATACACGGGCGACTTGGGATTTGAAATTTGGATGCCGTGGAAGAATGCAGGAAAAGTGTGGGACGAGCTGATTAAGAAAGGCAAAGCCTTCGACATTCATCCGGCAGGAATGATCGCACTGGATATCGCGCGGATTGAAGCGGGCCTGATTCTGATCGAAGTGGACTATACATCGAGTAAAAAGGCGGTCATCGAATCGCAAAAGTTTTCTCCGGCGGAGATTGGGCTGGGAAAACTGGTGGACTTGAAGAAAGATAATTTTGTCGGGCGCGAAGCGCTCGCTCGGGAAAAGAAGAAGGGCGGTGCCGCGCGCGCCCTGGTCGGCCTGGAGATTAATTGGAACGAAGTCGAGGCGCTCTACGACAAAATGGGAATGGCGCCGCAAGTGCCCAGCGTGGCATCGCGTGTTGCGGTGCCTGTCTATCACGGCGGCAAGCAGGTAGGAAAAGCGACATCCACGACGTGGTCGCCAACACTCAAAAAAATGATCGCGCTAGCGTGCGTAAACCGAGACAAATCATTGGTGGGTGCGACGGTGAACATTGAGATGACCGTCGAAGCCGTACGACACACCGTTTCCGCAAAAGTCGTGGCGCTGCCTTTCTTCAATCCGGCGAGAAAGACCGCAGTGCCGGTGATCTAGTGTGTTTGTGGAGTGTTAAAGAAGTGCTTTTCACCTCGGCAAGAAAATCGCGGACAAATCGCGCGCAGTAATTTCGCAGTCTACAATGTTCAGCTTAATGAGCCGTGGCGAATTCTTCTTCCTTAGTTAGCACTTCGTCCAGAAAACTTCTGTCAAGCAGCCTGCCGCGGAGGACTACGGCTCGAATTTTCTGAGTATTGTTTATGTCATAGAGCGGATTGGAGTCGAGCAAAACGAGATCGGCAATTTTGCCCTGCTCGATTGTGCCTTGGGTTTGCAGCTTGCCTAAAAATTCTGCAGGGAGTTTCGTTGCGGCTTGCAAAACCTGCATTGGAGTCAGTCCAGCCTGAACCAACAGTCCGAGTTCCTCATGCAGGCTGGAGCCAGGAAAAATGAACGGCGCCGTAGTATCCGTGCCAGCCATGATGGGAACGCCCGCCGCGTTCATCTTGCCGACGATGCGAAGCGAGGCTTGCATCAAGCCGGAACGCAGAGAGTATTCCAGCGGCGTGGCACCCTTGTCGCGCTCTTTCGCGCCCTTTTGCCAATTTGCGAGAACCTGGAGGGGAATGTACTTCCGGCGGGGATCGCGCGAAGGATCCGTCGCCGGCGTGGGATATGCGTCGTTGCGTAGAAGGATCAACGTAGGTACCTGCCAAGTTTGATTGCGAATAAATTTTGCAATCAGCGTTGCGGCTTGCTGGTCCGAATAGCTCTCCAACAGTTCACGCTGCCACGAAAGTTCGCGGTCCCGGGATTGCGCCTTCGTTCCATTCTTGGGGCCGGCGGCGAACTGCTTGCGTATGAGAAGCGGTTCCTCATTTGAACAAGCGCGAAGGACGCCTGTGAGATGCTCGATGCTTTTCTGTCCAGCATCGGAAGCTTCGCTGGCGGTGACGCGATCCGGAACATGCCCTACAAAGGTAATATGCTCCCGACGGCAAACATCCGCGATCGCAAAATACGCGTCACGGCTCAGATTGGATTGCACCTTGATGAAATCGGCACCATGCGAAATCAAAGAGTGAACATCTTTGCCGGCTTCCGTGGAATTGGTGACGATCAGCGAAGGCTGAAAAAACGGCGGATTCCCATCGAGGTATGGCCCAGCAAAGAATATTCGCGGAGCTTGCAACTTTCCTTCCTCTATTTCTTTTCGCAGCTTGAGCAGGGATTCAAGGTCGCCGCCCATGTCCCGGACAGTCGTGATTCCATTCGCGAGGAGAAGCGGAAGAATAAATTCGCGGCTACCAGTTGGCTCTCCCGCACCAGTGAGGTGAGCGTGCATGTCGACGAGGCCAGGGATGAGGAACTTGCCTGTCGCGTCAAGAGTCTTTGTCTTGCGCGGAATGAAAACGTACCTTGACGGCTCAATCGCGGCGATTTGTTCATCGGCGAGAAAAACTGTCATGTCGGGCTGGGGAGGGGCGCCGGTGGCGTCGATAACCGTGACGTGAGTAATCGCGAAAGACGGCGGCGGATGCGAAGAACAGGAACAGGCCAAGATACCAATGAAGACAATCAGAAATGTTTGCCGCAAAATGCTGTAGCTACAATTCACACGCAATGGCTTCGCTTGTCCAACGCTCCTCTGCAAATATAAGTGCTCCTTCATTGCGCAAGGCGATTATATTTTTTGAGCACTTCCCGCAAGCGGTCGTGCGGCAGCGCGATCACCTTGCGATTCTCGATGCCGGTCATGGTCTCGGCGGCAACCATGGCGTTAATCACGGCTTCTTCGGTCGCCTGCACTGTCGAGGCGAAAACTTCTTCGAGCAAATCGTTGGGAAGCATCTTCAGTTCGACCACATGATCGGCGCCATCGACACCTGAGTTTGCCGTCGAAAAAGCGATGAAAATATCGCCGGAGCCGTTGCCGGAGATACTGCCATTGCGCCCAAGGCCGAGTGAAACACGACGCGCTAATCGCTTCAGTTGATGGGAAACAAGCGGCGCATCGGTGGCGACGACGACTATGATTGAACCGCGATCGAGCTCCGCGAACGAAGTAGAACTGTAAGCCGCATCCTCAGGAATTTCCTTCCCGACAGGAACGCCCGCGATGCGAAGATTCGGGCGCACGCCGTAATTGCACTGCACTAGCACTCCCACGGTGTAACTCGTTCCCTTGATTGCGAACCTGCGCGAAGAAGTTCCGATGCCACCTTTGAATTCATTGCAAATCATTCCCGTGCCGCCGCCGACGCTACCTTCCTCGACCGGTCCGCCGTGCGCGGAATCAATCGCATGAAAAGCGTCCTCAGGCTTAACGTGAAAACCATTGATGTCGTTCAGCCAGCCGTCCCAGGTTTCTGCGACCACGGGCAGCGACCACCAATAACCGGTGGGATCGGGCTGCCCATGATTCACGCGCCATTGAATGACCGCGTCGCGAACGACACCAACGCTGTGAGTGTTAGTGATCATCACAGGCCCTTCGAGAAAGCCCGATTCTTCGACCCACGTCGTGCCGGTCATTTCACCGTTTCCGTTGAGCGACCACCAGCCGGCAAAAACAGGATTCGACATCGTATCTTTTCCGCGAGGAAGAACGGCAGTAACTCCCGTGCGCACCGGGCCCTTACCCACTTGCAGTTTTCCTTCGCCGGAAATAATTGTCGTATGGCCCACAGTAACGCCGGAAACGTCCGTGATGGCGTTGAGCGGGCCGGGCGTGCCATCAAAAGGAACGCCGAGATCGCGTGCGCGAGGCTTAGCGGCAGGCTTATCCTGAGTCTGAACCAAAAACGCGGCGAAGCAGCCTGTGCAGAGCATTAGTACAATCTTGAAAGAGAGACGGCGCATCGTCGATCGATCTCCTCTACGGAATGAACAAGCAGACTACGCTAGAAATAAGAAAAACAGCGACACCTTAATCAGGAAATACTTTCGCGAGTGCTGACGCGAGCGCCGCCGCGGTGAGCGCTGATTCCTCCGGCGTGATGATAAAAGGCGGCGCCAGCAAAATGTGATCGCCGCTAGTACCGTCGAAGCAGCCTTGTGTTGGATAGGTGAGTACGCCGCCTTCGTCCATCGCCGCCGCGCGAATTTTCTCGGCAATGCCTTGGGATGGATCGAAAGGCGCGCGCGAAGGCTTGTCGAGCACGAATTCTATGCCGACGAGCAGTCCGAGCCCGCGGATGTCGCCGACGTGCCGGTGGCCAAGAAGCGGAGCGAGAGCATTGCACAGAGAAACAGCAGCGGGAGTGACGCGCGCAAAAAGATCGTGCGACTCGATGTAATCGAGTACCGCGTTCCCGGCAGCGGTAGCAACGGGATGGGCCTGGTAAGTAAATCCGTGCTTAAAATTTCCGGTGCCGTTTTCAAATGCTTCCACGACATTGGAAGCGACGAGAACGGCACCGAGTGGCGCGTAGCCGCTCGCAATTCCCTTCCCTGCGAGAATAATGTCCGGCTCGAGGCCCCAGTGCTGCACAGCGAAAGGCTTGCCGGTACGGCCCATTCCGCTCATAACCTCATCCGCAATGAGAAGGATGCCCCGCTTGCGGCAATTCTCAGCGATGCGCGCGACGTAGCCTTCCGGCGGGACAACCGCGCCGAGAGTTGCTCCGACAACTGGCTCAAAAATAAAAGCGGCGGCTGAGTCGGTGTCGTTTTCGGCAAGAACAGCATCCGAATCGTCGGCGCAAGCAAGTTGGCACTGCGGAAACGTTTTGCCGAACGGACAGTGATAACAAAAACATGGAGCGATATGGCCCCATTCGGCAAGCAGGGGCCGATAAGGCGCTCGGCGAGAAACGTTGCCGCTGACGGTCATCGCGCCAAGCGTGCTTCCGTGATAGCTCTGGCGGCGCGAAAGAACGAGGTAACGAGCGGGCTGCCCTTTTTCAATGTGAAATTGGCGCGCGAGCTTGATAGCCGTTTCTGCTGCTTCGGAGCCACCAGACGTGAAGTAAACGCGCCCGCCTTTTCGAAAATTTGGCGGAGCCATCGAGAGCAGCCGAGCCGCAAGCTTTTCCGCTGGCGGAGAATGAAATTGCGAAGTGTGTGCGAACGCAAGTTTCGCAGATTGCTCGGCCATCGCGCGGCCGATTTCGGGAACTCCATGGCCGATATTGATCACTGCGGCCTGGCCTGCTGCATCGAGAAATTTGCGTCCGTCCGCCGAATAGATCCAGCTGCCCTCGCCACGAACGGCAACGGGAAACGTCTGACGAAAGTTGCGCGGGAAAAGAGCGGCTTCGTTTGACATGCTGGCTCTGATGCGATTGTAACAGACTCGTGCGGTCCTTCACGCCGATGGCGCGGCACACTAACGGGTTCACAATGAACTTCTGAGCGTGCTTGCTGACGCACAAATTATGCTACGCTGGCGCAAGTTTTAGGGAGAACTCATCGATGCTCATGCGCAAGCCTGGCTGGATTCCGCTGACGATTGCTTCGCTCATTATTTCCGTTGTTCCGGTGAAGGCGCAAGATGCGCGAAAACCCGTTCGGCTCAGCGTGGATTTGCGC
>Ga0210391_10000518_pt1 | contig 40012 bp, 30 predicted proteins | sample IncBWC12OmetaG_FD_160573 | JGI IMG/M metagenome (GOLD analysis project Ga0210391, IMG submission 160573) | Forest soil microbial communities from Barre Woods Harvard Forest LTER site, Petersham, Massachusetts, United States - Inc-BW-C-12-O ...
ACGTGCAGGTAATCCTCGGGCACGAAGCGTCGTAACGCGAGTTCACGGTCAACGATCATGGCCAGCGTCGGAGTTTGCACCCGGCCGACAGACAGCTCTTCGTTGTAGACGATTGAGTAGGCGCGCGACAGATTCATGCCTACCAGCCAATCGGCGCGGCTGCGTCCGCAGGCAGCGTCGGCCAGCCGGTCATACTCGCTGCCAGGGCGAAGGCTCGCGAATCCTTTCCGGATCGCATCCGGCGTCAGTGAGGAGATCCACAGCCTGCTGAAGGGTTTTTCACTTTTGACCGCTTCGTAGATGTAGCGGAAAATCAGCTCGCCTTCACGCCCCGCATCCGTGGCGCACACGATCCGCGAAACGCGCGGAGAGAGAAGTATCTTTTGCACTACTTCAAACTGCTCTTTGCTGCGCTCGTAGACCACTAGGGGCCATTGATCGGGGAGAATGGGCAGCGACTCGAGTCGCCACTGCTTCCACTGGGGATTCATCTGGTGGGGCTCAGCCAGCGCAACCAGGTGCCCGATGGCCCAGGTGACCACGTATCCATTGCCCTGCAGATAGCCGTTCCCCCGCTTGTCGGCCCCTAATACACGAGCAATGTCACGCGCCACCGAGGGCTTTTCCGCCAGAACTGCGATGGTGCCGGATTCCTGTTCACTCATTTTGCTTCTCTCAGTCTAATCCCTCCTCGCAGAGGAGGCCTTGTGGGCGCCTTTGCGGCGGCGGCGCCAGTGGAGGGACCAGCGGTTCTACTGTTGCGGCAACATGAGAAATGTTTTAATCAACTGTGGACGTTTCCCTCGACCAGATAAGAAAAGCAGAACAGAGAATCCGCGACTTCATCTACTTCTCCCCCTGCCAGCTCTCGGCGGCTCTTTCCGAAGTGACCGGCCAACAGGTGTACCTGAAGCTGGATAACCTGCAGCGGACCGGCGCCTTCAAAGAACGCGGTGCGCTGAACCGGATTCTGCTCTTGAGCGATGACGAAAAGCGCCGCGGAGTCGTCGCCGCCAGTGCGGGCAACCACGCCCAGGCCGTTGCCTACCATGCCACCCAGCGCGGCGTAGCGGCGCGTATCGTCATGCCGCTCATGACCCCGCTGGTGAAAATCTCAGCAACCCGTGGATTCGGGGCCGAGGTGATCCTCCAGGGAGCAAATTACGATGAGGCATGTGTGGAAGCACTCCGCATCTGCGAATTGGAGGGGATGACTTTTCTGCATCCTTTCGATGACCATGCGGTCATCAATGGTCAAGGCACGATCGGTCTTGAATTACTGGAGCAGGTGCAGGGCCTCGAAGCCGTCGTCGTGCCAATCGGCGGCGGTGGGCTGATCAGCGGTGTGGCCTGTGCATTGAAAGAAGCCAACCCGGCGATCCGCGTTGTGGGTGTCGAAACGGAGCGTCTTCCTTCCATGCTGCGCGCGATTGAGAACGGAAGCCCGGTCACCCTGCCGGCGGAAGCCACGATTGCGGATGGCATTGCTGTGCGTCGCGCAGGGGATCTCACTCTGCCCCTGGTGAAACGATTTGTCGACGAGATCGTCACCGTCGATGAAGAGGAGATTGCCAACGCCATCATGGTTTTGCTGGAAAGAGAAAAAACCCTGGCGGAGGGTGCGGGAGCCGTGGCGCTGGCGGCCCTGCTACAGAAGAAGACCTCACTGAAAGGGCAACGAACAGCGGTTTTGGTCTGCGGCGGAAACATCGATGTAAGTCTCCTGGCCAGGATTATCGAACGCGGCCTGGTGAAGGATAGCCGGCGGGTGCGCATCCGGGTCCATCTGGCGGACCGGCCCGGTGCTCTCCATCAGCTGACAAAGATCCTCTCCGATCAGCGTGCAAACATTGTCGAAACCTTACACAACCGTGCCTATTACGGCGTCAATTTGGGCGATACCGTCATCGACATCACGCTCGAAACGCGCGGCGCCGCGCATATTGTCGCGATTGGCGAAGCACTTGAGGCCGAGGGCTACCGATATGAGCGTATCCAGTAAACCAATGCAGGAATTTATGCGGCTGAAGCGCCTTCCGCCGTATGTCTTCAACATCACCGGCGAACTGAAGGCTGCTGCCCGGGCGCGCGGAGAAGACATTATTGACTTTGGTATGGGCAACCCTGATGGCGCTACGCCCAAGCACATCGTCGACAAGATGATCGAAGCAGCGGGCAAGACCGCGACCCACCGCTATTCTTTGTCGAAGGGAATTCCAAGACTGCGCAAAGCAATTTGTAATTGGTACCTCAAACGGTATGGGGTTGAGCTTGATCCGCTCATCGAGGCAATTGTGACCATAGGTTCCAAAGAAGGAATCGCTCACCTCTGCCTGGCCACGCTCGACCGCGGGGATGTGGTGGCGGTGCCCAGCCCCAGTTATCCAATTCACATTTATGGTCCGGTGATCGCGGGAGCGAACGTTCGCGCCATCCCGGTGCACAGCACCGATGATTTTCTAGCGGAGTTGGAGCATGCCGTCCCTCTGATGTATCCACGTCCGAAAATGCTGATTCTGAATTTTCCTGCCAATCCCACCACGCAGTGTGTGGACCTGGCATTTTTCGAGCGAGTCGTCGCTCTCTGTAAAGAATTCCAAATCTACCTGGTGCATGATCTGGCCTATGCTGACATCGTTTTCGATGGATATCGTGCGCCGTCAATCCTGCAGGTACCGGGAGCGAAGGAGATTGCGGTCGAGTTTTTCACTTTGTCGAAGAGCTACAACATGCCCGGCTGGCGGGTGGGTTTTATGGTGGGCAATCCTGAGATGGTGGCAGCCCTGGGCCGGCTGAAGAGCTATTTTGATTACGGAACGTTCACGCCGATTCAGGTGGCTTCCATCCTCGCCCTGGAAGGTCCGCAGGAGTGTGTGCAGGAAATTTGCGACAACTACCGCAAGCGGCGGGATGTCCTCGTTAAGGGATTGAATCAACTGAACTGGCAAGTGCCATTGCCCAAGGCCACGATGTTTGTTTGGGCATCCATCCCGGAGCGGTATAAAGCGATGGGCTCGCTTGAATTTTCCAAAAAACTCCTGACCGAGGCCAAGGTCGCGGTCAGCCCTGGCGTCGGATTTGGGGAGCACGGGGATGAGCACGTGCGTTTTTCGCTGATTGAGAACGAAGAACGAACCAGGCAGGCACTGCGGGGCATCAAGCAGATGTTCCAGCAAGAGAGCACCTAGAGCACTCAGTCCGTCCTGATTTTTCCAGCGGAGCCCGCTCACCAAGGCGGTGATGCGGGCCTGCCGGGACTCTTCGGTGCCCATGATTGTTGCAAAATCAGTTCTCAGCTGTTGGTGGGAACGCCAGACTGATTTTGTTGTCTTTTCGCACGGCGATCCTGCTTCATCTGCTCGTACTGCTGCCGTTGCGTATCCGTCAGGATTGCTTCGATCTTACTATTGCTGTCGCGCGCAATACCGTGAAGCTGTGCCTTTCTATCTGAAGGAGCAAGGTTGGTGTTGCTGCGCACATCCTGTACCCGCTGATCGCGGTCGGCGAGGATTGGTTCAATCTTTGCTGTTTGATCGGATGACAGACCTAGTTTCCTTGCCATCCTCTTTGCCTGGCGTTGAGGGTCAGGAGCCTTGTGCGGCTGGGTGGAAGACGCGTCCGAAGTGGGTGTAGAACTTACTCCCGCAGTTGTCTGATCCTGTGCAAGCAGTGAGTTTGCGGTTAAACCAGCGAGCAGTACAAAGCCGAGAAGAGTTGAAGGGAAACTGATTCGCATATAAACCTTTCTGGAGATATCTAATTCCTTCATCCTGTTTAGAAAAACACCAGAAGAACAGTGATGTTGCGCGAGAGGTATGCGAGTCAAGCGGTAGAGCCGATGCTTGCATCCGCCCCTCCCCTGGCTCCGCTTTCCGGCATTGTTCACTTCTGGACAAGGATCTCCGAATCCGGACAAAGTGTCTTACCAGACCGGAATCCCTGTGCAGCTATAGTCCTTGGAATGAAGCATTCTCGGCTGGCAAAGTTCGGAAGTAAACGTGCACTGTAAGGGCCGCAACCAGCCTTGCGCACGGAGGTTTTCCTTGGGCACTCTGTTTCAGGACATTCGGTTTGCGTTTCGTCAGCTCAGAAAAGCTCCTAACTTCGCCGCCGCCGCGGTGCTGACGCTGGCCCTTGGCATTGGCGCCAACACAGCCATTTTCAGCCTGGTGAATTCGCTTCTGCTTAAGCCGCTCCCAGTGCTTGATCCGCAGCAGATTGCAACCCTGGCTCCCCGCGAAAACAAAGGACCCTTGCAACTGGGGCTTTCCTGGAACGAATACAAGGAGGTGCGCGCGCAAAGCACACGTTCCTTCAGCGATCTTCTTGCCTACACCATGAGCATTGACGGTCTGGCAGTAAATGGGCAGAAGCCGGACCGGATTATGACCACGTACGTCAGTGGCAACTTCTTCGAGGGGTTGGGACTGAAGCCCGCTGCCGGGCGCCTGCTGCTCCGCAGCGAAGGAGAGGTTCTGGGTCAGGATCCCGTGGTCGTTCTTGGCTACCAGTACTGGCAGGAGAGGTTCAACGGCGATCCTAATGTGGTGGGGCAAATTGTCACGTTGGATCGTCACCCGGTGACGATCGTCGGCGTGGCGCCGAAAGACTTCTTCGGCATGAATCCCTTTCTAACCATGGCAGCCTACCTGCCTTTGTCGGAGCTGCCCCTCGGCGGCACGCCTGCCGATGTGATCAACAACTGGCAAAACAGGATGTTCATCGTCAACGGGCGTCTGCGTCCCGAAGTGAGTCTGAAACAGGCGAACGCCGCCCTGAACGTAATTGCTCAAGGCCTGAACCGGCTGCACCCGGAGTTTGAAAAGAAGCTCACCATAGAGGCGCACCCGGAACCGCAACTGCGCATCAATCCAGGCGACCCTAACACTATGTACATCATCGCGGGCCTCTTTCTATCGCTCGCCGTGATGGTGCTTCTGCTGGCGTGCGTGAATGTCGCGAACCTGGTGCTGGTGCGGGCCACGGCCCGCGAGCGAGAGATGGCGATCCGGTCTGCGCTGGGAGCCAGGCACACGCGTCTGGTTGCTCAGATGATCACCGAGAGCGCGTTGCTGGCGCTGATGGGCGGAGTGATGGGCGTGGTTCTGGGCATGTTCGCCAACAATGCCCTGAGCCATCTCGACCTGCACACAGATCTTCCGCTCAGGTTTAGCTTTGCCTTCGACTGGCGCATCTTCTTCTACTCCTTTGCGATTGCCATGCTGGCAGGAATCGGGGTGGGGCTTGCGCCTGCGCTGAACCTTGCCCGGGCGAATGTGAACGCAGTGTTGCACGAAGGGAGTCGGGGCGTGACCAGCGGGCGCCACTGGCTTCGCGATGGACTGGTTGCCGTGCAGATTGCCGGTTCCCTGGTGTTGCTGGTGGTCGCTGCCTTGTTTGTGCGCAGTCTCTCGGCGATGCAGACGATGGACTTCGGTTTCAAGCCAGATCACGTGCTGAACTTCGTCGTTGACTCCAATGAGATCGGGATGAACGATGCCGAGGCCCGGGAGTTGACCGCTCGCATTGCAGCCCGCCTCCATCAGCTCGACGGAGTGAACTATGTGAGCCACGCAAACACGCTTCCATTTAGTTATTTCAACAATGGCGGCGACCGGATGATCATCGATGGAGCCGCAGTTCCCGAGGATCCCAACGATACAAATGCCGGTATCAATGTTATTTCGCCAGAATACTTCAGCGTGATGGGCATAAATCTCTCCCGCGGACGCGCGTTTACTGAAGCTGACAACGAGCAGGGCAGAGATGTCGCCATTGTGAGCGAAAGCACGGCCAGGAAGTTCTGGCCCAAGCAGGATGCCATCGGCCGCACGTTCCGTATGGCAAGCGCGAAAGACCGCACAATGGTGATAGTAGGGATTGTCTCCGACGTGGAATTCCAGCTCTTCGGTGGCGCCAAGTCGCAGCCCTTTTTTTACGTACCATATGCTCAGCACGTGAAAGGGAACAGCCTGATGGTATTCCAGTTAAAGGCTGACGGGGATCTCTTATCGCTTATGCCTGCGGTCGAGAAAAGCGTCCACGCACTGGCTCCCCAACTGCCGGTCTTTCAGATGCAAACAATGCGCCAGGGACTTTACACGATGAATGGACTTCTGCTGTTTCAGCTTGCTGCTTCATTGGCGGCGATTATGGGAGCGCTGGGATTGACGCTGGCAGTGATTGGTCTTTACGGAGTGGTCTCTTATGCGGTTGGCCGGCGGGTGCGCGAGATCGGCGTGCGGATGGCGCTTGGGGCCAGCCGTGGCAGTGTGTTTCGTATGATCTACCGGCAATCGGTCGTCATTATCGCGGCCGGCCTGGGAATTGGCTTGGCTTTGGCCTTATTGGTGGCACGCGCGGTGGGCAGTCTGGTCGTTGTGAGTGTCTGGGATCCGGGGACATATTTGCTTGTGGCGGTGGTCCTTGCCTTGGCGGCGCTCGCCTCCTCCTTCTTGCCTGCGCGGCGTGCGACCGCGATCGAACCAATGGTCGCGCTGCGCGAGGACTAATTCATTTTGTTGGGCAGTTCCCGCTGAATGAGCATGGTTGAAACGTGAACTTGAGAATGAAAACGAGGAAAAATCCCACGTCTATGGTTAATGGAAGTCGTGGGAACGCACTTCGAGGTTGTGGAAGGCCAGCGGTTGGATGCGTTTTGCCTTAACGTGAATGACGCCGTCCTGATTCTGTAGCGCACCTTCCACCAGAACAAATTTGCTGCGCGTGACTACGACACGCTCCCGTTCATAAAGATCAGGAGTGATGATGACGTTGGCAATGCCGGTTTCATCTTCCATGGAGAGAAAGATGAAACCCTTAGCCGTGCCGGGGCGCTGTCTTGCAATGACACAACCGGCTGCGCGCACATATTCGCCATCCTTGTAATTGCGCAGTTCCGAGGAGCTCAGTACCTTCATCGCATGCAGCTCTTTACGCCGATAGTACAGCGGATGATGTCCCACAGTCAGACCGGTACCGGAGTAGTCCGCACTCAGCCGCTCCTCCGTAGTCATCTGCCGAAGCGGGGAAGACACCTGATGTCCACGATGCTGCTTTAGCAAAGGCCCCACTGGCCTGACCGCTTCTTCTACCTGCCAAACAGCGTCACGCCGATGATCGATACCGTCAAGACTATTCAGAGCGCCGATGCGGGCTAACAGGGTAAGCTCTTTACGCTGCAGCAGAGGTACCCTGCGGGATAGATCTTCCGCTGAGCGGAAGAGGCCTGACTGACTGCGGGATGCGACCATCGCTTCTCCCACGTCCTGCCTTAAACCTTTGGCATACATCAGGCCCATGCGCATGGCCCGCTCGCCATTGCTTTCATGCTCGATCGTGCACAGCCACTCGGATACCTGCACATCAATGGGACGTATGCGCAGGCCATGACGCTGTGCATCTTTTACCAATACAGCAGGCGCATAAAAACCCATCGGCTGATTATTAAGAATGGCGCAGGTAAATGCGGCCAGATAACGCACCTTGAAGTAAGCGGAAGCATACGCAATCAACGCAAAACTGGCCGCATGCGATTCAGGGAAGCCATAAAGCGCGAAGGAAGTAATATTCTGGATTATGTTTTCCTGGGTAGTTGCATCGATTCCATTCTTGGTCATGCCGCGGCGCAACTTCACTTCCAGTTGCTCCATGCGCTGCCAGGAACGCCGCATGCCGACAGCACGGCGCAATTCTTCTGCTTCTGCGCCGGAAAAATCAGCCACGGTCATGGCCATGCGCAAGAGTTGTTCCTGAAACAGGGGAACCCCCAATGTCCGCTTGAGCACTGGCTCGAGCGATGGATGGGGGTAGGTTACCTCCTCCTTTTTCTGCCTCCGGCGCATGTAAGGGTGCATCATCTTGCCCACGATAGGCCCGGGCCGGATGATGGCTACCTGCACCACTAGGTCATAGAATTTTTCCGGGTGATTGCGCGGCAACGATGCCATCTGCGCCCGGCTTTCCACCTGAAACATGCCCACCGTATCGGCACGCTGCAGAGTTTCATACACTACCGGATCCTGAGGCAATTGCGCCAGGTCGGCAGGCTCATCGTAATGCTGCGCAGTCAGGACAAGAGATTCCTGGATCACTGCCATCATGCCCAGACCGAGCAAATCCACTTTGATGATCCCCAGGTCAGCACAGTCTTCTTTATCCCACTGCACCACGGTTCGGCCAGGCATGGAGGATCGTTCCAGCGGCACCACACGATCCAGCTGGCCCTGGCATATCACCATACCCCCGGAGTGTTGACCGAGATGCCGCGGCAAATCCTGAATACGCATGCAGAGCTCGAGAAATTTGCGGATATGCGCGTGCTCCACGTCGAAACCTGCATGAAGAAAAGAGTGTTCCAGGGTGTCTTTTTCCCCCTTCCACTCCCACTGCGACACCAGGCTCGAGAGGCGTCCGAGTGTCTCAGGATCGAAGCCCATCGCCTTTCCCACTTCACGCGCGGCCGACTTGCCGCGATAGGTGATCACATTCGCAGTAATGGCGGCTCCAAGTTCTCCATACCGCTGATAGATGTACTGAATCGCCTGTTCGCGTTTATCACCGGAGGGAAGATCAAGATCGATGTCAGGCCATTCTCCGCGGCTTTCGCTTAGGAAGCGCTCAAAAAGCAATTCCATCCCCACCGGATCGACCGCGGTTATTTCGAGCGCGTAGCAGACGGCGGAATTGGCTGCACTGCCACGCCCTTGTATCAGGATGTCGTTTTTCTTGCAATATTCCACCAGGTCCCAAACGATCAGAAAATAGCCGGCAAAGCCTAGTTTCTCAATCAAGGCCAGCTCATGCTCCACTTGCTGTTCAGCTTTTTCGAGCAGCTTGCGATTGTGTTTGGAACCATAGCGCTTCAAGACACCTTCTGCCGTACGGCGACGCAGAAAGCTATCCATCGTTTCACCCTGTGCTACCGGATAGCGGGGAAATTCATACCCTAGATCATTCAGCTCAAATTCCAGCCGCTCAGACAATGCCAGGGTGTTCGCGATGGCCCGGGGAAGATCGCTGAATCTGGCCGTCATCTCCCGTGCATCACGCAAATAGCGTTGTTGATTCACGGTGAGCAAACGGCCTGCATGTTCCAGGTCAGTGTGGTGCCGTACCGCGGTAAACACATCGAGGATTTCCCGATCATAGGCAGTTGCATAACGAACGCCATTCGTAGCCAGTAGCGGCAGTCCCATTTGCTCTGCAATGCGGATGGCAGACTGGTTTCGCCATTCTTCCTCGCGCTCCCCATGACGCTGAAGTTCGATGTAAACATTTTGCTGCCCAAAGAGTCGAACCAGCTTTTCCGTAACCTTAACTGCTTCTGATTCCCCTCCACGTATCAGTGCCGACGCCAGAGGGCCTTCCTCTCCGCCAGTCAAACAAATCAGACCAGGCGAGAACTCTTCCAGATCATCAAGCGTGGCCGCGCCTTCACACTTGGTGGTCTCCCGCATTTTGAATCGGGTAATCAGTTGGCAAAGATTTTGATACCCGGCGCGCGAAGCACATAGCAGCGGAATACGAGCAGGTTCCGGCACATGCTGATGTGGCAACCATGCAGGTGGTGTAAGCCGTCTTCCCAGACTGGATACTGCGATTTCTGCTCCAATATGGGCGCGCACCCCATGCTTGCCGGCAAGGGTATGAAACCGAGCCGCGCCGTAAACACCATTTCGATCCAACAACGCCATGGCCGGCATAAGGAGTTCGGCTGCGCGCTGGATAAGATCTTCGGGCAGCGACGCTCCCTCAAGAAAGCTGAAAGCGCTGGCTGCATGCAACTCCACATACTGCTCAGTCATACAACGCCTCTACCAGCCAACCTTCCTGCATAAGATCTCGTGTCAGGCAGCAGCAGAGCCTGCATTCATTATTTGCATCATCATGGCTCCTCGCCACAACATCCCATTGTTCCAGCGACCATAAGGAAGGTTTCCACCAGTCTCCGGCAGACGACCATGGCCCGTAAGCACATTCGACGGTGTAGCGCTTTTCTCTGAAGATGAATGAGTGCGGTTGTCGATCGCGTACTGTCACGGTCACATTTTCCGGAGGCCGCAATTGCCGTACAGCAAGACGCTGACTGGGGGATTTTCTGCTTTCGGCAGAAGCTGGAACAGCAAATGGTTCCACCTGAAAAGCGTCCTGGCGGTGAGTGTCCTTTAGTACCGCCTGACCTGCGCAGCCTTCTCCCACGATCGCGTGGATTCGAGCCAGGGTTACATCCAGCCGCATAGGCTCTGGTATCTGGGGAGAAAAAAGTCCGAGTTGCACTTTGCTGGTGCTGCCCGGTTGTGCGCTCAAGCAGAGAGACAGGATTGCAGCCTGTGGAGGGTGCGCCTGCAGATCCAGATGGATCAGCTTCAAACATAGCTTACGGTCGGTATTTGGCAGTGCGGGCCTTACTGTGTGGGAATGTGTTGTTCCCCCCTCAAGATCCAGGTCGAGTGTAATCGAGGCCAGCGCCAATATGCGCGATTGGGCGCGCACAATGAGCTGATCGAGCATCACTCCCACGATAAAAAGCAGAGAATCGAGTAGCTCCACGGGCGCGTCGAACTCCATTCTTTCTTCGAGAGCGAGGCCGGGCTCAACCGCAGTAAACAAATGCGGCAATTCTCCGCGCGCCAGCAGGCGCAGTTCCTCGCCTGCGTGCCCAATCCGGGCAATCAATTCTGTTTCTTCAAGATTTCCCAGTTCTCCCAATGTCGTGATGCCCCACATGGAGAAGGTTTCCGCATGTTCCAGCGAAAGATCGAGAACCGTGAGTGGTAACGGCGCGAGGGCAGTCCTTTCCATTCCTCGGGGCACTACCCGAATACCTGTACCCGAATGCCCGCGTGCCAGGCACCTGGCAGCACGAACATTGCTGCTGATTGCAATCGATGCCCGTACGCCAAGTGCCTTTGTTCTTTTCAGAAGGTTTTCACCCAATGCATCAGGAGAACCGAAAAGTTTTTCGGTACCGGTAATATCGATCACGCAAGTAAAGCAACCGTCACTGCTTTGATCTTCCATCCGGGGAGAGAAAGAGCTGGCGCACTCGAGCAAGGCTGCATGCGCTGCTGCCTCCTCGCCTCGTGAGCGTTTTAAAACGACGGCGGTGGGAAACATCTCCATTTCCAACTTTGTCATTTCTGGTGCTATTCCCAGCGTCCAGGCCAAACGGTTGAGGGAGCACACCTGCTCGAACGGTGGTTCGCCATCCAGCACAGCAATCGGCTTGCGTTGCAGTTCCGCCCTCAAGCGCAGCAGTGCCTGCAGGGGAAATTCCTTTGCCAGCAGGCAAGCGTAGCGGGGAGCAGTCATCGTTGGCCTGCCCAAACACTTTTTACCTGCCATTGTGCTGTTTGCACGCTTTGCGGCTGCTTACGCAAGGGCAATACATTGCCCTGGGCAAAGCGCTGCCGGGCCAACTCCGCACGATGTTCGAGGCCGGTGAAGATGGTCCCATCTTTGCCCAGCACGTTTCCTTTTCCTGGATCAACAGGATCAAGACGAAGCACCAGGCCGGCGCTGTTCCTGGAGCAGGCGTGTTGCGTTATCAACAACACATTCGATTGCAGGCGTTCGGCTGCTGCACGAAAGCGAAACCATGTTGCTAGGGGCACACGCAGGGCGTACTCCGCGTTCAGGCTGCCGATGTCCAGCACAATGCAACTGAAGCCACCTGCCTGGAGTAGTAGATCGCATACCCGAAGCCCCTGTTCCAGCCGCGACCAGGATTTGCGTTTAGGAGCCGCTTTTATTTGAGAAGAAGGGAATGGTGTGAGCTGTGGGCCTTGTTGCTTTGGAATTAGCCGCTTAGGGAGTGGCTGCGTTGTAGGTTGTTCTTCCGCGCAGCAGGGAGCTGCAGTCAGCAAATTGCTGACAGCATCAGAAAGGCCGTTCGCTTCCATTCGGGGATGGGCTCCACCTGCCGGGGGTAATCCCGGTTTTCGGTTGGGCGGTTTTTCAGCCATGCGCAATCCCCGTACAGGCGATGGCGCAATCTCTGTGGATCGGCCGCAGCGTATCCAGAGCAGCCGGGAGAGGTCTACTCCCAGGGACGCCGCTGATTCAGGGTGCAATGTATCCGAAACGTCTACCCAGGCGCAGACCTTGCCTGCCTGGGTCAGGTTGGCTACAAAGGTGAGTGCGAGTGAGGTTCGTCCGGAACATTCCGGTCCAACAATCTCGCTGAGGGCCCCAACTGGGAATCCGCCATGCAATAGTTCATCAATCTCCCGAATACCCGTGGGAGCAACCGTGTAGGCTATTTTCGGCGAGGGAGTGAGCGCCGAAGGGATCCTTTTCGCCAGGTTAGCTTCGATTTGGGCTCGCAGGTGTTGGGCTGTCGGCATAGCGGATCTTCGCCTTATTTTCGCCCATGCCTGATGAGATGTACCAGACCCCCTCTGTGGGAAAAGTCTTTAGGGTTATGAAAACAAGGCGCTTATAAACTTAGCGCTGCAGTTCTTTCTATCCTGTTCCCTGCATGATGTTGAAACAGGATGGCTCTTGAGACCGTCTTATGAACAACATGGCACATTCTGGCTTCATCTCAGGCTTAAGAGATAATGAATCGATGGCAAAAAATAGAGGCTGAATGATCCTTAGTTTTTTTCATTTCACGATATTAGGGATGGCTGCTATCCCGTTGATTTACTACTCACTTGCGTTGTTCAGCGCGTGGCAGTTCTTTCGTCAATCGCATAAAAGTGCCCCCTCGAATAGCTATACCCCTCCGGTGAGTAATCTGAAGCCCATTCGTGGACTGGATCCGGATGCTTACGAAAATTTCGCCAGCTTCTGCCGCCAGGATTATCCCGAGTACGAGATTGTGTTTTGCGTTGGCGATGCTTCTGAACCTGCACTGCCAGTGATCCAGAGGCTCATTCGTGACTTTCCTGAATGTCAGATCCGGGTTTTGATCGGCTCCGGGAGGGTAGCTACCAACGATAAAGTCGCTAAGCTGGCTCGACTATCTGCAGAAGCAAAATACGAAACTGTGGTGATGAGTGACAGCGATGTGCGCGTGCAACCGGACTACCTGCGCACTATTGTTGCCGGGATGGCGGATCCGAAGGTGGGAGCGGTTACATGCTTTTATGCCCCCGTACCCAGCGAAGAGAAAACCTTCGTCCAGCGCGTGCAATCGGTTGGCATGCTCTCTGATTTTTATGCTGGTATTTTGGTAGCCAGACAATTGGATGGAGTTAAGTTCGCCCTGGGTCCGACGATCGCCACCACGCGAACGCGTCTTGCCGGCTTTGGCGGCTATGCGGCTATTGAAAACCGCCCGGCGGACGATCTGCTCGTAGGACGTTTGATCGCAGAGCAAGGCTATGAAGTGCAGTTACTGAATTATTCGATTCAGACTGTATCGGACTTTCATTCGTTGCGCGACCTGTTTCTGAAGCGACTGCGTTGGACCGTGGTCATGCGCATCATGCGTCCCTGGGGACACCTGGGGCTGATTTTTACTCTTGGGTTGCCGTGGGCTTTGGCGGCAATCTTTGTTCAACCCACTCCAGAGATAATCTTTGCCTATCTGAGCGCATACTTCGCATTCCGTATCGCCATGATGGAAGTGATTGGAAGATGGGGATTGAAGCAGCCAGGCATCTATAAGAAACTATGGCTGCTTCCAGTCTGGGACTTGCTCGCGACCAGCATATGGCTGGCAAGTTTCACTCGCAACAGCATTCGCTGGAGAGATGGCTACTACTACATTCGCAATGGCGAGTTAGTTCCGGTGGATCCTTCGGCGGCCATTCGTGCAGCTGAGAAGGCTCCGGAGCGGGTTTAACCTAAGACCTACCTCATACCCACAAACATGTGTGCCCCACGTCTCGCTCGTTCTTGGTGAGACGTGGGGCACACATGTTTGTGGCTGATCGATGTACTTAGCCGAAGTTTACAAGGCTGTTTTCGCCAAGACCGGCTTTTCCACCCGCCGATCATTTCGTGCCTGACGCCAGTTCACCCTGGGTAGAAACAATGCCGTGTCGATCCGGTCCCTGTAACGAACTGCGATATCGATGAGTGAATCCAACAACGAATCAGAAAGAAAGTGTGGTGCCAGGCCAAGATCGATGAGCTTGGAGTGTTTCGCATTGTAGTAATGCTGCTCTGCTTCCACGCGAGGGTCAGACAAGTAGTCGATCTCAACCTTTAAGCCCGTTTGCTTGCCGGCGTTCTGTACCAGATGAGCGAGATCAAGGACGGAAAACTGCTCAGTGAATTGGTTAAAGACGCGGAATTCACCTTTGCCCGCAGGATTCAGACAAGCAAGTTCGACGCAGCGCACAGTGTCGCGGATATCCAGGAAGCCGCGCGTCTGGCCGCCTTTGCCATAAACAGTGAGTGGATGGCCAAGTGCTGCCTGGGCACAGAAGCGATTGAGAACAGTGCCGAAGACTTCGTCATAGTCAAAACGGTTGATCAGTGCTTCATCCAGTGCAACTTCGTCCGTCATGGTTCCATACACAACACCCTGGTTCAAATCGGTAGCGCGCGTGCCCCAGATTCTACAGGCGAACATCATGTTGTGGCTGTCGTGCACCTTTGACAGGTGATAAAACGATCCCGGCTGCTTAGGATACGGGAGCACGTCTTTGCGGCCGTTGTGCTCGATGGTGATGTAGCCCTCTTCGATATCGATGTTCGGTGTGCCGTACTCTCCCATGGTGCCAAGCTTGACCAGGTGACAGTCAGGCTGAAACTCACGCAGGGCAAAAAGCAGGTTCAGCGTGCCCACCACGTTGTTTACCTGGGTGCCCACCGCGTGGTTGCGGTCGATCATCGAATAGGGTGCAGAGCGTTGTTCGGCAAAATGAACGACAGCTTCAGGCTCAAGCGTCTTGATGGTCGAAGCCAGAAACTCATAATCCGTTACGTCGCCAACGAATAACTCAATTGTTTTGCCGGTGAGCTCGTGCCAGACGCGCAGGCGGTCAGCCAGCGGGCGGATAGGAGTAAGCGACTGCACTCCAAGTTCGTGGTCCCACAGGCGGCGCACGAAATTATCAATAATGGCAACCGAATGTCCGCGGTTCGATAAATAAAGAGCCGTGGCCCAACCACAGTAGCCATCGCCTCCAAGCACGGCAATTTTCATAATTCCCTCAATTCGTCTGCTGATATTCCCAGTGTTAAGTCTAGCAGGGTATAGATGTTAACCATCTATCTTACTGTGATAGACGACGTGGAGATTAAATAGGAGTACCGGCCGCTTCGCTTACCAAAACCGGCACCTTTCGTGGGGATCCTGAAGTCGACTGAATGTGCCATTTCTTCATCCACAGGAACAAGATCATCAAGCCCCAGAGGTGATATCCAAGATTGGCTCGTCTATCGAGGTGGAGCTGCATCAACCTTTCGATGGTGTCCGCGCGGAAGAGATCTGCGTGCTCAGAAAGGCCTTCCTGCAAAGTGTCCAGCATCAGTGAACGCAGAGAGCCGCGGAGCCACTGATGCGCGGGAATGTCGAAGCCAACTTTTTTGCGCTGAAGAATCGATGCGGGCAGTTTGTCCTTCATCAATTCCTTCAGGACGAACTTTTGCCGCGAGCCTCGCATCTTCAGCGAGTCCGGCAAGGTGGCAGCAAACTCAACGATGCGGTGGTCAAGGAAAGGGGGACGCACCTCAACTGCATGGGCCATGCTCATGCGATCTGACTTCACCAGAATGTCGTCCGCCAGATAATACTTTTGATCGAACGCCAGATATGGGTAGAGGCTGTTACTGGCCGCAACCGAATCGGCCAGGCCAGCCAATATGTTGTCCATCGATCCGGGGAGAGGATGCCGTAACAAGGCTGCTTTAGCGTCCTCAGAGAAGGTTCCATTCCAGTGCACATGGGCCTGTTCGGGCCGCATCAGGCTGCCCTCGAGAAAGCGCTTCAGCTTGTATTCGAGGCTGATCTTTTCGTCGGAGACTGGCCATAAGCGTAGTCCGGTAAGGGCCGCTCTGATCGCCGCCGCGGGCATGGTCCGCGCAGTGCGGGCAAGCTGGTTGGCGCGATACGTGAGGTATCCGGCAAAGATCTCATCGGCGCCCTCACCGCTCAGGGCGACGGTCGCGTGCGTCTTGCACATGCGGGATAGAAACCAGACCGGCAATGCCCCTGCATCTGCGCTCGGCTCATCGGAGTAATAAGCGAACTGCTCGATTGCGCCCTGCAGATCTTCCTGGGGGTTCAAATCAAACTGCTCGTGCTCTGTTCCGTAGTGCGAGACCACCCGCTGAATATGCTCGGTCTCATCAAAGCTGCGGCCGTTGAATGAGATGGAGAAAGTCTTCAGTCGAGCATGATTGGTGCCGGCCGCATAATGCAGGATGGTGGATGAGTCGACTCCGCCGCTGAGCCAGACTCCCAGTGGTACGTCGGAGAGCAGGTGCTCGCGTAAGGACTGCTGCAGCAGAGAGTCCAGTTCCTGCTTTGCACTCTCCAGGTCGATGACGCGCGGCGTGGAGTCGGGTAAGCGCCAATAAGATTCTGTGCGCATCCGTCCGTCATGCCACTCACACCAATGGCCAGGCGGAAGCTTCTCCACTCCATCCACCAGTGTCCAGGGGCAGGGAACGTAGTTCAAAGAGAGATAGCAGTCAAGCCCTTCCAGGCTCAGGCGGCGCTCTACTTCGGGGTGGACAAGGATGGCCTTGAGCTCAGACCCAAAGAGCACGTCCTCACCATACTTCGCGAGGTAAAGGGGCTTGATTCCCATGCGATCTCGAGCCAGGACAAGGCGCCTGGTCGACTTGGTCCACAGGGCAACTGCGAACATACCCCTTAAGCGGGCAAAACAGGCGGTGTCCCATGCCAGGTAGGCATAAAGAACTGTCTCGGTATCGCAATGGGTAAGAAACTTGTAGCCGAGAGACTCCAGCTCAGGGCGTAGTTCAAGGTGGTTATAGATTTCTCCGTTGAATACGATGACCGTGTCGCCATCGCTCGAAGTGATCGGTTGATCGCCTGCAGCCAGATCGAGAATCTTCAAGCGAGTGGCGCCCATACAACACAGGCGCGAGGAGAAAACTCCCTGCTGGTCAGGCCCTCGATGAGTCAGGGTCGCGGTAGCGGCGCGAATCCTGTCGGGGTGAGAAGCCCAGCTTTTCTGGGTAAAGCCGGCAATGCCACACAAATCGGTAGTACCTCGTGTCCCGGATTTCCTACTTCGCGCTGCTGGCAGCGACTACGTGTGCGGCTCTCCTTAAAGAGAGCCGCATGAAATTCATCAGCGCCACGGTTCTCGACTGGAAATCCGGGAGAAAGGCTTGGCCTTTCTCCAATCTATAGTTATATCGCAAACCCGCCGGTCACCTCGTCGTGGACGCTGGGTCCAGCTAGTACAATCGATGCTGACGGAAGTGAATGAAGTCTCAAAAACCACTGCATCTTAAGACGTTTTCGCTGATCCTGGTGATGGTCATTGCGGGCCCCCTTGGGAACGTTTTGCTGAGCAAGGGAATGAAGCAGACAGGCTCGCTGGCATGGTGGCCGCTAAGCGAGGCACTCCACACCGTAGTCCGCGTCCTCTGTACCGGCTCTGTCTGGCTGGGAGTCGCGTCTCTGCTCACCTTTTTCCTGGCCAATATTTTGGTCTTATCCTGGGCGGATTACAGCTTCGTACAGCCGGCTTCGTCGATCGCCTACGGTGTTTCCGCGCTGCTCGGCTATTTCATGCTGGGGGAGCCAGTCTCACCCTTGCGGTGGACAGGCATTGCCATTATTTGCCTGGGTGTATTTGTGGTTGGGCAGTCGAGCCCGCAAAGCCATCCCAGCCCGCAAAGCCCCCTGCAAAGTTTGGAGCGCACTTAACTTGGTCGAGGTCATTCTCTTTACTCTGATCACTGTGGCCGGCACTTGCGGGGAGTTGTGCGTTTCCCGGGCCATGAAGGCGGTGGGAGAAGTAAAAGATTTTCGCCCCTTGTCGATTGCCAGGGTTATTCTTCGGGCACTGCGCGTAGGCTGGATGTGGGCAGGAGTTGGGATGATGGCACTGGCGTTTTTCTCCCTGCTGGGTGCGCTTTCTTTTCTGAACGTAAGCTTCGTGGTGCCGGTGACCGCCCTGAGCTATGTCGCCGGTGCGTGCGGAGCAATGTTTTTCCTGCGTGAGCGGGTCAGCCGGCGACGCTGGGCAGGTGTTTGCCTGGTCGTAATCGGGGTCGCCCTGGTGTTTTTGGGTAAACAATGAGCACTTCTGCGCCAGTTCGCGGCACCCAAAGTATTGCCCTCCGCGAGATAATCTTGCTGGCCATCGACTCGTTTCGTCTGAACCAGGTTCGCTTCGCCCTGACTGCCCTGGGCATGGTGATCGGGACCGCCTCCCTGATCCTGGTGGTCACCATCGGGCTCTCGGGGAGGAGGTACGTGCTCACCTCGATTCAAAACATCGGGACCAATCTCATATGGGCAGAGTACGCCGGGCTGTCGGATGCCAGTATCGCGTCGGTGCGCGATTACCTGACGGTCGCCGATATGGATGCGGTGGAGCAGCAGGTTCCCGGCATCCAGGAGGCATCGCCGGTGCTCAATCTGCACCAGTTCTTCACCAGCGGCGGGGGCAAGGAGCGCGATGTCCTGATCCTCGGGGTGAATCCGGAATATCCCAACATTCGCCGGCTTTATCTCATCGCCGGGCGCTTTTTCGATCAGCAGGACTCGTTGACCCACAGCCATGCCGCGCTGGTCACGGAGAGGTTCGCCTTGACCCAGTATGGCAATCCCTCCGAAGCGGTGGGGAAGACATTGGCCATCTCCGGGGTGCCATTCGCCATCATCGGCGTTTTTCGGGAGCGGGTGGCGACGTTCGGGCAGTCGGAAATCGTCGATGAGACGGTGCTCATTCCATACACCGTAGCCCGTTACTTCACCGGAACGGACGCGGTCAACCAGATCTACTTTTCCATGACCGATTCGGGCAGTGTTCCCTGGGCGACGCTGGCAATCAAGAAAGCTATCAAGGCAAGGCATCGTCCCGAATCCGTGTATGACGTAGGTGATTTATCCGAGGTGCTTTCGATGGCCGGCAAGACGGCGACTGCCTTCAGCATCGTGCTCCTGCTGTTTTCGCTGGTGACCTTGCTGGTGAGCGGGGTGGGCATCATGAACATCATGCTGGCCACGGTACGTTCTAGGATTCGGGAGATAGGGATTCGCAAGGCCTTGGGGGCGACCTTTCGGGAAATTCAACTGCAATTTCTGGCCGAGGCAGTGCTGATCTCGCTTAGTGGAGGTGTGGTGGGCACGGTGCTGGCGATGGCTTTGCCGCTTTTGGTGGCATTTTTTACCGACTACCGGCTGCAGGTTTCCTGGCTGTCGGCGGTGCTTGCGATTATGGTTTCCTGTGCTGTGGGGGTGGCTTTTGGGACCTTCCCGGCGGTGCGGGCCGCGCGCATGGATCCTGTAGAATCACTGAAATACGAATAGCCGGCGTGCAATTTTTCTATTGCACTGGTCGAATTCGCGGTATATCCTAAAAGAGCGTCGAATACGATTTTGGTTCTCAGCTCGTTCTGCTTTAGGAGTCCGCACTACCTGCAGATACCCCGATTGAATTCAGCGTCATCTCGTTACTAAGGAAGAAACACAATGGAACAAGGTACAGTGAAATGGTTCAACGATGCCAAGGGGTTCGGCTTTTTGAGCCGTGCAAATGGTGAGGATGTTTTCGTGCACCACACAGCGATCCAAGCAAACGGCTTCCGCACTCTTCAAGAAGGCCAGGCGGTTCAGTTCAACGTAACCAAAGGCCCTAAGGGTTGGCAGGCAGAGAACGTTCAGGTTCTGTAGTCTGTAGTCAGCTTTAAGCAGGAAGAGGCGGCTCCAGGTCGTCTCTTCCTGCAGCTTCCCGGACTGAATTTTGGCCCACTATGTTCGCGGCCGGTTCTGAAAATCCTTCCTGCGTTTCTTTCCCACACAATGCCCGTATAAAATCGCTCTCAAGGAGAAACCATGGTCAGAGCCTCTGTCCTCTTGTTGCTTCTGTCTTGCGGCATGGTATTGGGTTGCGACACCGGCAGCACCGCGCAAAATGTCAGTTCCACCGGTTGGAAGGGCCAGAAGGTCGGCAAAAGCTCCAACGTAGCAGGCCCTGTTCCCAGCTCAACCACGGGTACGCCCGGAAACATCCAGGAACCGCAGCCAAAACCCCCCAACGAAGAACCGAAAGCAACCCAGAACCTTGACAGCGACTAGAGCAGTTTCGCAATTACTGTCTTCTGGTAACGATCGCGAGGAGTGGTTTTCCTTGAAAGAAAACCACGACAAGGCCTGTCGCTTCGGTTTACACCAATTGCGAAACTGCTCGAGTCTCGACGGCTGCTAGACTCTCAACTAGATCTCATACTTTCTGAACTGGAGTGCTCATGGCTGAGGGTGAAGTAACCATCACGGTGCGACCGAACGGACCGTTTCGCGTAGAGGGTCCAATCAAGCTGATCAACACCGACGGTACATTGATCGATTTAACTGGCAAACCTGCCGTTTCCCTCTGCCGTTGCGGAGCATCCGTCAACAAGCCATTCTGCGACGGAACCCATTCCAAGATTGGTTTCCAGGCTGCGGCAGCGGTGGTCCCTGAATCCGCCGAAAAAGTCTAATTCCCAAACAGTGAGAAGTAGCGAGAGAAGGAGCGTATGCATATACGCTCCTTCGTCGTTTTTAGGGTTACAATGCTTACAAGAGTTACCCTGGGGATGTCTATGAACTCAGCTCCTTCGACTGTCATCAGCATGCGTCTTCCTGTGGCAAGCGGGGATCGCCTGAAACGCATGGCGAACCGCTACGGCTGGACTCCTAGCGATGCGAGCGCTCGGCTGGTTGAAGAAGGCTTGCGACGGTCAGAGTTCGCTTTCATAGATTTTCGTGATTCAGCCGTAGGCCGGCAAGCATGCATCCAGGGCAGCAGTCTCGCTGTTTGGGAAGTAGTTTTTTTGCTCCAGAGCTACAAGGATGACCTGGCGGCGGTAGCGAAGCATCTGGAATGGGCAAAAGCGAAGGTGCAGGCGGCCGTTAACTACGCCGAGGCGTATCCTGACGAAATCAATCAGGCGCTCGAGGAAAATCGGGCAATGGACTTTACTGCGTTGAAGCGCATGTTACCGCAAATTGCAGAGTTCATCGTAACGAAGTCTTAGCAGCGATCAAATGCTCAAGCTTCTTCTGGATGAGCAAATCTCCCCCAAGGTGGCTGCGGGTTTGTGCCGCCGTGACCCCGAAATCGTTGTCCGTAGTATGCCCGAATGGGAAGATGGAGCATTTCTGGGACAGGAAGATTCGGTCTGCCTGCAGGAAGCCTTTATTCAGAAATTGACCCTTGTTACTTACGATCGCAGGACAATTTCGCCCCTGCTCAAGAGTTGGGCGGAGACGGGGCGTCACCACGCGGGCGTGATTTTTGTTGATGAAAAGACTATTTCGCAGGCAGACATGGGAGGACTCGTCGAATGCTTAGACAGGTTGGCGAGGGAAGCGCGCCGTTGGGACTGGACCGATATCGCGTATTTCCTGCAGCGCCAGGTAAAGTAGCTAAGCTTACTCCTCGTTAGCCAGAGGCACCTTTGGTCTCCTCCAGAGCTGCTGCAAGAGTGACAAGTCGAGCAGGCTACGTGTAAAGTCGCCGAGGTCGTCGCCCAACAGCCGCAGGCTCTCGCGCAATACAAAGAAGGCAGTGAAAAGGTCCCCAGCGACCAGCGCGATCACCGCGCCACGCAGCCCGAGCGAGCTCACATGCATCAACAGCCACGCCAGTGCGAGCGCCAGACAAGTGGCGGCCAGCATCGCCCTCGCCATCCGCTGGTGCTGGTTGATGGCCATCGGTACCACCGAACTGGTGAACCAGAACGCTGAAACCACCATTTGCAACAACATGAGGTTCAATAGCACGGGATCAGTCGGCACTCGGCCTACTGTCCAGATCTTCCAGATCCAATCCCCGAAAATTGCCACGGCAAGAGTGATCCCCAGGCATAGAAACAGCGAAATCTGGCACGCACGCCTGTGGAGCATGCGGGCGATGTCCATGGCTCCTACGCCGAACGCCGCAGACATCTCCGGCCAGATGGAATTGTTGATCAGGTTCATCCCCTGCACCGCGCTGCGAGAAATCGTTCGCGCTGTGTTGAAAGTGACCACTGCGATCGGACCCATCACATAGCCGATGACTACCAAAATTCCCTGCAGGTTCAGGGCATTCACCAGCGGGAAACTCATGAAAGAAAGCGCTGGTCCGGTGAGGCGGCGAATGACGGCCCATTGTGCGTGGCGAATGCCGAAACGGATCCAGGGCACTTCGCGCCGCAGCAGAATCCACAACGCCAGCACGCCTACCGCGTTGACCGCAACATACAACGCAGTGACCGGGACCGGAGACAGGTGCATCCAAACGCCGATCATGGTGCTCAGAAAGGCAGCCAGCACCACCAGGCTCTTGGCCATGGTACCCAGCGGATATTTGCCCACACAGCGAAAGGCTGCCTGAAATAACGTCTCTTGCATTCCCAGCAGAACAGCCAGGCCCAACAACAATATGATCAACCTGGCATCAGGGGCACTGATGGCATGCATATGCAGCCACCTGCCCAACGGAAGTAACCATACCGTTGCTATCAGCAGCAACCCCAACAGGCTGGTAATGACTGTAGTGAGCACCCACACACTCTGAAAGACGATCAGCGCCTGGTCGAAATCCTGTGCCGCCGCCAGCATGGTCATCTCATTTCCGGCAACGCTGCCGAACCCTACGTCGCTGAGGCCGAGATAACTGGGAATGGTGTTAAGCAGGATCCACTCACCGTACAAGTGCACTCCCCAGTGACTAAGAAACACCGGAACAGAGAAGATCTGGGTGAGTGTGGTGGAGAGCCGGCTGAAAGTATTGGCGCCGAATCCTTCCACCAGTCTGCGCTTAAGACCGCGTGTGCTCATGAGGGGCCGGCGGACCGGTTACACAATGGTACATGCGCTGGCTTGAGGATGCGGCTACCAACCATGTACCCTTTCAACATGAAAGCTCTCCTTCTCTCGCAGTACAACCAGCTGGATATTGCCGATCTTCCCGCACCCGTTCCCGGTGTAGAGGAAATTCTGGTGCGTGTTGCCGCCTGTGGAATATGCGGCAGTGATGTACATGGTTACGACGGTACCTCCGGCAGGCGCATCCCCCCGATTGTCATGGGCCATGAGGCAGCGGGCGTGGTAGCCGCAGTTGGAGCCGGCGTCACCAAATTCAAGGCCGGCGATCGCGTTACCTTCGACTCGACCGTTTATTGCGGAGAGTGCGAGTTCTGTAGTCAGGGAGAGATTAACCTGTGCAACAACCGGCAGGTCATTGGAGTTTCCTGCGGAGACTATCGTCGTGCGGGCGCCTTTGCGGAGTACGTCGTGGTACCGCAGCGCATCGCTTATCAGCTTCCCGACGCTCTTGAATTCCAGCATGCGGCGATGTTGGAAGCAGTGTCGGTCGCGCTGCACGCGGTGCGGATCTCCGAGATGAAGGGTGGGGAGACAGCGCTGGTGATTGGGGCGGGCATGATCGGTTTACTTACTCTTCAGGCGGCAAAAGCTGGCGGAGCCGCCAAGGTGCTGGTAGCCGACATAGATGAGACGCGCCTGCAAAGGGCGAAGAGCATTGGTGCCGATGACACGCTGCTGCTTTCCGGAGGCGAACTGGTGAAGGAGATCCTGCGCCGCACGCAAGGCCGGGGCGTGGACCTGGTGCTCGAAGCGGTCGGCCGAGAAGAAACGATTGCCGCCTCGATCGCGAGTGTTCGCAAGGGCGGAACGGTGACTCTCATCGGCAACATCTCCCCCGAGGTCAAGATCCCGTTACAGGTTGTAGTCTCACGGCAGATACGTCTCCAGGGATCATGCGCCTCCTCGGGCGAATATCCCCAGGCGATGGAGTTACTGGCCAGTGGGAAAATCAAGGTGCAGCCCCTGATCACCGCGGTAGCGCCTCTGAGTGATGGTCCCGCATGGTTTGCCCGGCTGCACGCCGGCGAGCCTAACCTGATGAAAGTGGTGCTCGATCCGGGAGCGTAGCCTGCGTTTACACCGTGCCTTTCGGGCCATCCGTAGCAGCTTTTATCCGTTTGCGTTTGACGTTGCGTGCCGGTGAAGCCACTGCCTTATCTGCCTCCGGCGGAGTTGGGGATTCAATCACGCTCCGCATCCAGTATTCGCCATCGGCATCCACTTCGATCCCGTGCACCTCGCGTTCGAATCCGGGAAATTGCTTGCCAAACTTCTCCAACGCCCAAAGCAACCGAAGGATAGGATTATCTGGCCCACCCAGCCGCTCCCCTGGCATGCGCACCGGGATGCCGGGAGGATAGGGGACCAACATCACTCCAGCCAGGCGGCCTGCCATTTCCGACATACGCACCTTCTCCGTTCCGTTTCGTATCAATTTCTGATACGTTTCCGCAGGCGTCAGGACAGGATCGGGGTCCACATCGCATGCCTGGTGAAGCAGGTTGGTGAGATCCAGCTGCTTCATAGCCGCATGCATTTCATCGCTTAGTTCCTTCAACGTCATGTCACGGTAACGGTGAGGGTGCTCTGCCACCAGGTCCGGCAATGCTTCATACAACGTTCCCTCGTTATCGTAAAGGCGTTTGAACTCGAACAGAGTTTCCAGCAGGCTTCCCCATTTTCCCTTACTGGTTCCCACGGAAAACAGGATCAAGGCCGTGTAGTCGCCGGTGCGGGCAATCTCCACCAGCCGCGCATCCAGAAATTCGGTAAGAATTGCCCCGGGAATACCCCAATCCGCCAACTCACCGCGGGAATTAATACCCGGCATGAGGATGGTGACCTTCGTCGGGTCAAGCATGCAATGATCTTCTTCGATATCCTCATCCAAAAAACCATGCCAGTCTTCGCCCGTCTTGAGCGTCCAGCATTCTGGCGAGTTGATGAGCAGGGAATCGGGTGTCTCCTCAAAGAGAGTAATCTCCTCTGTTAATGGATGGATCACCGTATCCGGCTGGTAGATTCTGAAGAACCACTCCTCCCCATTTGCCGAGCGAAGACGATGGGCGATCGATGACATGGCCTTTCTGAAGCTGATAGCATCCTGAATCGTCTCGTACATCAGCGTCGGGCCGGCGGGCTCGTCCATCATCGAGGTGGCCACGTCAAGGGACGCGATCATGGGATAGAAGGGAGAGGTGGTGCCGTGCATCATGAAAGATTCGTTGAATTGATCGAAGTCCAGCGGCGCCCGGTCGCTGAGCTTGACATGAATCATGGACGCCATGGAAAATGCCGCCAACATCTTGTGCGTCGACTGCACGGCAAACAGCAGCGGCCGATTGGGCATATCTTCAGGCACATCCATGGCGAAGCGGCCACGATAAATAGCGTGGAATTTAGCGTATGCGTACCATGCTTCGTCGAAGTGGATGCGAGGCACGCTTTGCGCCAGCTCGTCGGTGACCCGCTGTACGTCGTAGCAAAAGCCATCATAGGTAGAGTTGGTGACCACCGAGTAGGTCGGTTCCTGAGACGATGCACCAGCGCTAAACGGGCTCTCCGCGATCAGCTTCTGAATGTGTTCCGGGGAGAAACGTCTCAACGGCACTAGCCCAATCATCCCGTAGCCATTGCGCGTGGGCTTAAAGTAAACCGGGCGCCCTCCGGTGACGGTGAGCGAGTGGCAGATCGATTTATGGCAATTGGCATCGATTAAGACGATGTCATTGTTACCAATAACGCCGTGGCCAACGATCTGGTTCGAAGTCGACGACCCGCCCAGGACGTAGAAAGTCCAATCCGCACCGAAGATACGCGCCGCATTGCGCTCCGATTCTGCCGGTGGCCCGATGTGGTCAAGCCACGAGCCGAGCGATGAAGTGGAAATGCCCAGGTCGGCGCGCAACAGATTTTCGCCAAAGAAGCGGTGAAACTGCATCCCCACTGGATGCTTGAGGAAAGCCACGCCCCCCATGTGCCCCGGCGCGTCCCAGGAGTACGCACCCTGATCGGTATATTTTTTGAGCTCGCGAAAATACGGAGGCAGTAGCTGCTCGTTATAGCGATCAACGGCAAAGTCCACCCGGTTCGCGATGAACGCCGGCGTATCGCCGAAGAGGTGAATGTACTCGTGCACCTGCTTGACGACTTCCAGCGGCAGTTCGCTGACCAGCGTTCGATCAGCGATGAGGAAGATGGGGACCTTTTTGCTTCTGCGGCGAACCGCGCGGATGATCTTCAAAGCCGCACGTTCATCGAATTGATGTTCCTGCTCCAGATCCCAGTCCAACAGGATGGCGCTATACGATGGGTCTGACTGAACCATCGAAAGTCCATCTTCCGGTGTGGATGTTCTTATGACCTCGTAGCCCTCTTCAGTGATCGCGCCGCATAGGCGGTCCATGGCCCGGTCTGATACTGAGTTCGTACCACCCACTTCACTGGCGATCAACAGCACCCAACGTCCGTCACTCATAGTTGGGAGTCTCGACGAATCGTGTTACACGCATGTTTCAATCCTTATGGGGTAGCCTGCACCAGCTTCAGGGCCGCGGGAGCGACCATATTCAGCAGAATGGCTTGAGGTTTTTCAGACTTCTTAAGATAGGTGATTTGACGCGTCTTCCAGGCAGGCGGTGCGTGGTGATGTTCGCGCAAATAGCCAATCGCATCCAGGCCGGCTTGCGAGACAAAATGCAGGTTGGTCGACACTGGCGCTAATTCCTTCGTCAAGTCTGACCTGGGGAGCAGAGGCTGAAGTTGGACATCGTTGTCCCGCCACAACACCAACCACTCCTGGGCCTGGTCCCAATCTTCTGTCGTAGCCTTTCCGGCGATGATGCGATCGACTATTTCGGAGAATTGGCGCGCGGTGTTGCTTTCCGGCGGAATTGCGTCAACCATATGGTTGAGCGGCGTAAACGCATCGTAGTCCCGCAGCTCTTCGCGCGCATAGTGACGAGGAGGCTGCATCACGTCGCCGAACACCCGCAGCGGTAGCGGATCAGGCTCACCAGACATCCGGGTCAACATAGCGGGGTAGCTGGAGTTGTGTTTCAGGCCGTAGTCATCCAACTTTTGCGAGATGATTGCCAGCCGTTCGTACATGGAGGCCACATCGCGCGTGTTACGCGGCGACCAGAGACGCTCGGCGATTGCAGCCGTGCGCGGCCAGATGCGGCTATCCACATTTTCGGGAGTGACGAACTCTGACCACATCGTCGCCTCGCCGCCGAAAACATTCTTGCTCTCGTCGCTCGTTAACGTCGTTGGACCCGCTCCCTCGGGGTCAGCCGCGTAGTGCTCAGCCGCCGACTCGTTCAGATCAATATAGTAACCGGCCGACAACATCGCGCGGTTGCCGCCCTTCACTGCCTGGCCGACAAACTCGGGCCCCCGCCAGGACTGGATCACCACATCCTTGGGCGTGTTAGGCTGGAGAACCTCGTCCCATCCGACCATGATTTTGTCGTGGGCCGCGACGATCTTCTGCACCCTGGTGCTGAAAGAAGCTTGCAGCGCGGCGTTGTCCTTGAGCCCATGCTCCTTCATGAATTGCTGGATACGCGGGTTCGCATCCCATTCCTTGCCGTTGCATTCATCTCCACCTACATGGAAATACGCATCCGGAAACAGGCCGGCCATTTCGCCGATGAAGCTATCGAGAAACGTGTAGGTGCTTTCGCGGCTAGGGTCCATGGCCGGATCAAAGATGCCCCACTTGCGCTCGATCTGGTAAGGCCCCGGGCCGCTGGCCAAATCCGGATAACCGACGAACCACGCTGTTGTGTGCCCAGGCATGTCGAACTCCGGCACGACGCGGATTCCTCGATCACGCGCATAGGCGATGACCGCGCGAATTTCTTCCTGGGTATAAAACAGGCCGTCCGAGCCTTTCTCCTGCAGTAAAGGAAATTTCGTGCTCTCCACGCGGAAGCCTTGATTGTCGGAGAGATGCCAGTGGAAGACGTTGAGCTTTACTGCTTCCATGCCGTCGAGGGTCCGATAGACCACATCCAGCGGCATGAAGTGCCGTGAAACGTCGAGCATCAGCCCGCGCCAGGGAAACCGTGGCTGGTCGTCTATGGTCATGGCCGGAACGGCGAACCCCTGCGGAGTGATGTGCACCAGTTGCAGAAAAGTCTGCAGGCCGTGCAGTACGCCCAGAGGGTTGGCAGCCTGAAGGTGAACCTCCTGCGCCGTAATTTCCAAATGATAAGACTCATCTTCGCCAACTTGTTGCACCGGTGCACTCGGTCCTGCGGTTTTCACAAAGAACAGCGGTTTGTTAAGCGCCGCTTCGCGCCAGAGTGGGATGCCGCTCTGCCGCGAAAGCAAATCTAAGAACCGCTGTTTGGCCTTGTCCAGGCGAGGCTCCTGGTAGCCCTCCAGGGTGAGGCCAAATCCGTTATTGATCAGAAACTCGCCGGTCCCTGGCGTGGCCTTCGCGGGAAGAGGCATCAGGGGCAGTGGCGCCTGGGCACTTACTGGCCCGGCGAAGAGAGAGCTAACTAGCAGCGTCATGCAAATAGTCCGAAGCAAGGCGACCTCACGCTCAACGATTCTATCTGTTATAGGATTGCCAATGATGACACCTGCCATTTTCGAACATGAAATGCTGCGTGAGATTTACCAGCAGCCGCAGGCGCTGGCCGATACGATCGAGCGCTACGCTCCCAACGGAAAGCTGGCGACAGAGGCATTTCAACCAGTTGCCGATGCCCTGGGATCCCGATCGCGGCTGGTGATTGCCGCCAGCGGCTCCAGCCGCCATGCCGGCTTAGCTGCGGAGATCATGCTCGAGGACTTGGCTGGCCTGATGGTCGATGTCGAATATGCCAGCGAGTATGTCTATCGCTCGACCCACACGATTCAGGATCCGGGGGTTCTGGTCATCTCCCAGTCCGGCGAAACGGCGGACACGCTGGCTGGGCTGCGAGAAGCCAAGTCGCGCGGTTTACCCACAGTGGCCATTACCAACAACCCACGATCTAGCATGGCGGTAGAAGCGGATGCCTCCTTGCCCACATGTGCCGGCCCGGAGAAGGCCATACCTGCCACCAAGAGCTTTACTACCCAGCTCGCCGTGCTCTATTCGCTGGCGCTTTACCTGGCGCGCATTCGGGGAAGAATGACTTCGCCGGCAGTGGAAAGCCATATTGCCGATCTGCGCCAGTTGCCTGCTCTGCTCGAGCCTGCGCTTGAAAAGTGGCAACGGCAGATCGCCGCCCTGGCGCCGTCGCTCAAGGGATCTCGGGCGTTTCTTTATCTGGGCCGCGGCGTCCACTATGCGATTGCCCGGGAAGGGGCACTGAAGCTCAAGGAATCGGCCTATCTACAGGCAGAGGGGTATCCGGCGGGGGAATTGAAGCACGGTCCGAACGCGCTGGTGAGTCCCGGCGCGCCGCTGGTAGTCATCGCGACGCGCGACGCTTCAGATCCGGACGCCATGCTGCGTTACACCAAGGTGCTGCAGTTAATGAAAGACATGCGTGCGCAGGATGCGACCATCCTCGCTGTCGCCACTGAGGGAGATCAGGAGATCGCGAAGCTTGCCAATCACTGTATCGAGGTTCCGAGAACCGAAGACATGTTAGCTACCATGCTGGAGGTTGTTCCGCTGCAGCTGTTGGCCTACCAGTTAGCCATTCAAGCCGGGATCGACGTGGACAAGCCGCGCAACCTGACGAAAGCCGTCCTTCACGAGTAAAGAATTCGGTCGACATCCTGCCCTGCACGTTCCATTTGTCGCGAGAGACAAATGTCGGGAAGGAGAGAGAAGATAGACCTTTGATGGGGCTTCCCCATCCGCCGTGGGTCGCCTCGGCCGGAAGCTATAATAAAGCCATATACAAGACGATTATGGTCACCAAAAACCTCCCCCTGGAACGTACCAACCTATTGATTTCGCAAAGAGATCAAATCTTCGATGCCTTTCGCCGCTGGGGCCATCTGCAAGCCAACCTCGACCCCCTGGGACAATACCTGCTCCCCGACCCCATTCATGACCTGAACTTTGACGGCGAAGAGGCAGACGAGGCGAGACGCTATTACTGCGGAACCATCGGGGTTGAATTCATGCACATTCCTGACCCGGTGAGGCGGGAATGGATCCAGGAGCGCATGGAGCAGCAGGCGCCGAAGCTGAACCAGCCACAGATTCTCGAGCGCTTAACCCAGGCTGATCTCTTCGAGCAGGTGATCCAGTCACGCTATCTCGGCACCAAGCGTTTTTCTCTCGAAGGTGTCACCGTCCTGATTCCGTTTCTGGACGAGGTGCTAAACCACGCTGCGGACTTTGGCGCCGAGAAAGCCGTCATGGGGATGAGCCATCGTGGACGCCTGAACGTAATGGCGAACACCTTTGGTAAGTCGGCCGTCGACATCTTTTCCAAGTTTGAAGACGCAAATCCGCGCAGCATTCTGGGCGGTGGCGACGTGAAATACCACGTCGGCGCCACCGGTCATTTTCTTACCCGCTCGGGCGTAAATCTCGGTTTGCATCTGGTATCAAATCCCAGTCACCTCGAAGCTGTGGACCCGGTCGCTATGGGCCGTGCGCGCGCCCAACAAGTTCGCTTTGGAGAAAACGGTCAAGCGAAAGTGCTGCCCGTGCTCATTCATGGCGATGCGGCTTTTGCCGGCCAGGGTATCTGGGCAGAAACCCTGGGCCTGGGAACCATCCCCGGCTTCACCGTGGGCGGCACTATCCAGATCATCGTGAACAATTTGATCGGTTTTACTGCCGATCCCGAAGAATGTTATCCCTCGCGCTTTTCCTCCGACATTGGCAAACGCTTGCCCATTCCGATCTTTCACGTGAATGCAGAGGATACCGACGCGGCCATTCGCGTCGCCACCATGGCGGTTGAATACCGCTATGCCTTCCACTCCGATGTGATAGTCGATCTCATCGGCTACCGTCGCCATGGCCACAGCGAGGTGGACGATCCAACCATCACCCAGCCGCTGCGTTATGCAAAGATCAAAAATCATCCGCCACTCTACGAGCTTTACGCGCAGGGGATCGGTGTGGACCCCTCGCCCCGGGTCAAGGAGCTGCAGCTACAGCTGGCGGAAGCTCAGAAGCAAGCGTCTCAGATGAAGAAGAGAGTGGCGCTGGCAAATCTTCCCAGCTACTGGTCGAATTATTCTGGGGGAGCCTACAAGCCCGAATACGAGGTCGACACCGCCCTTACCGCCGCTTCTATCCAGGAGATCAGCAACCATCTCACCTCCTATCCACAAAACTTCCATATACATCCCAAAATCAAGAAGTTGCTGGAGCAGCGCCGGGAGATGGGCCGTGGCGATCGTCCCTTCGATTACGGCATGGCAGAAGCATTAGCGTTCGGCTCGCTTTTGCTTCAGGGCACGCCGGTCCGTCTTAGCGGGCAAGACAGTCAACGTGGCACCTTCAACCAGCGTCACAGCGTGCTGGTGGATATCGAGGACGAGCAACTCTACATACCGCTCCAACACCTATCGCCCAATCAGGCGCGCTTCGAGGTTTACAACTCCCTCCTTTCGGAAGCCGGCGTGTTGGGCTTCGAATACGGCTATAGCCGCGATTATCCAGAAACCCTGACTTTATGGGAGGCGCAGTTCGGCGATTTCGCCAATGGTGCGCAGATCATCATCGACCAGTTCATCACCTCGGGTGAAGACAAGTGGGGACTGCTGAGTGCTGTAGTCATGCTGCTGCCGCATGGCTATGAAGGCCAGGGACCGGAACACTCCAGCGCCCGCCTGGAACGCTACCTGCAGTTAGCAGCGCACGACAATATACAAATTTGTCAGCCCTCGACTGCGGCCCAGTATTTTCATTTGTTGCGGCGGCACGCGATGCGTGCGTGGAGAAAGCCGCTGATCGTGTTCACTCCTAAAAGCATGCTGCGCAATCCGGACGCCAGTTCGTCAATTGCCGCGTTTGAAGCGCCGCGCTTCCAAAATGTGTTGCCCGAAACAGAGATACAGCGGGTGAATCGCTTGCTGCTCTGCACCGGAAAAATCGGTCACGAATTGCGCATTGAGCGCGCTAAGCACAAGGACAGCACCACCGGCGTTGTCTTTCTGGAACAGCTTTATCCCTGGCCAGAGGCGGAACTGGCAGCGGAAGTCGCCCGTCATCCGGAGGCCCGTGAAGTGATCTGGGTCCAGGAAGAACCAGATAATATGGGTGCATTGTCGTTTGTAGTTCCGCGCTTGCGTCGGCTCTTTCCTGAGCGTAAGGTACTCAGCATCAAGCGCTCCGCCGCAGCCAGTCCGGCAACCGGCTCGGCGAAGGCGCATGACATGGAACAGAAAACGCTCATCAGCCTCGCCCTACGAGACGAAGGCAAATGACGAACTAGTGACAACCTTCTGACATTTGCGCTGAGGAACCCACTTTAAGCTAGCGCTTGGGATTCCCCCACCGATGAACACCTTTCGGGAAGTGGAATGCCGCTCTGGATACCTGGAGCGGTTGGAAAAACGATGTGTATTGTGGAGTTGTTCGAGCGCAATGTATTCGCTGCTCCTGATGCCTTAGCTATCTCTTCAGAAAACCGGCAGCTAACCTATCGCGAACTGAATTTCGCGGCTGATCGAATCGCAGAAGGATTGGCGGCGGCGGGTGTTGGCGTCGGCTCTCTGGTCGGAGTTCTTGTCGATCGGTCGCCGGAGATGGTTGCGGCTCTGCTAGGCATATGGAAGGTCGGCGGGGTCTACGTCCCGCTCGATCCGGCAACCCCTGCTGACCGCGTTGCCTTTATCCTCGAGGACGCCGCTCCTCCCTTTGTTCTTACCGAGAAAAGGTTCTTTGACCGGTTTTCCGGCGGCCGCACGCAAGTGTTCCTTCTCGAAGACTTCCGTGCCCGGGCAAGTACGTCGCGCTGCGGGACAACATTTTCCGCAGGCGCTCCCGCTTATGTGACTTATACCTCCGGGTCAACGGGCAGACCGAAGGGAGCAATCATCGCTCATGGCGGTTTCGCAAATACGGTCAGCGCGGTTAGTCAGGACTTGCAATTGCGGCCAGATGATATTGTGCTGGCCTGGTCGACCATCGCGTTTGACGTAGCTGGCCTGGAGATTTTTTTACCCTTAGCCTTCGGCGCGAGTTTGTTTCTGGTAGAGAAGGACGCGAGCGTCGGAGGCATCACTGCGGAACAGATTCGCCGTTCAGCTGCAACAGTAATATTCGCCACGCCCACGATGTATCGTCTGCTGCTCGAACAAGGGTGGCAAGGCGACCCGAAGATGCAGGCCGTTGTGGGGGGCGAGGTCCTCCCTTTGAGTCTCGGAATCCGGTTAGCACAACAGTGCCGCTCGGTTTGGAACCAGTACGGACCGACCGAAACATCTATTTGCGCCACCAGGGCGAAAATAGACGCCGATGCGCAAAGGATCACCATCGGCCGCCCGCTGCCCAATGTCCGCATTCATCTGCTCGATCAGGATCTTCAACCTGTGCCCAGGGGTTCGATGGGCGAGATATATATAGGTGGGGCGGGCGTAGGTCTCGGTTATCTACGTCGGGACGATCTTAGCCGGGCGCGCTTTTTGGCAGATCCGTTTAACGACGCACCAGGTACGCTCTACAAAAGCGGCGATCTAGCGATTGAGCTTGCGGACGGCAGCTTCGATTTTCTTGGGCGCGTCGACGACCAGGTCAAGATCCGTGGCTTCCGCGTCGAGTTGGGAGAGATTGAAGCGACGCTGCGGCAATGCGAAGGTGTGCAGGCTGCAGTGGTGCGTGCGCTCGAATTCGACGCCGGCGACCGCCGCCTGGTCGCGTTCATCGTAGGCGACGAAGCTTTGCTGAACAGTTGGAAGGAATCTCTGCGCTCGCGCTTACCGCATTACATGGTTCCCGCGGAACTAGTACCACTCCACTCTTTCCCCGTGACAGCCAGTGGGAAGGTAGATGTCCAGGCTCTGGATGCGATGCGTCTCAACCCAGCAACATTTGCACCAATTTCAGACACAACGCCGATTGATCCGGTAGAAGTACGGCTCAAGGCAATATGGGAGAGACTCCTCAAATTAAATACGGTCGGCCTCGATCAGGACTTCTTCGCCCTTGGCGGTCACTCCTTGCTGGCAGAACGGATGTTGGTTCAGATCGAGGGATGGTTTGGTTCGCGGCTGCCGCATTCAGTTTTGGTCGAGCATCCGACCATACGACGCTTGGCGGCGTACCTTCAGCAGAACCCGAAAGGGCGATGGCCGGCTTTGGTAACCCTACAGGCCGGCGCACACCGGCCGCCGTTGTTCATTGCCCACGGAATCGGAGGAAGCCTGTTGACCTTCGTCGAACTCGCTGCAGAACTAGGCCGCGAACAACCCGTGTATGGTCTCCAACTCCCTGCGTACATCGACCACCATCAGGCACAAGTGAGTGAACTCGCAGCAAACTATGTGAAGCAGGTGCGTGCCGTTCAACCTTCAGGTCCCTACAACCTTGCCGGGCATTCCTCCGGCGGGGTGATCGTGTTCGAGATGGCCTGCCAACTGATGGAGCAAGGCGAAACTGTGGGTCTTCTTGCACTGTTGGATTGCGATCCGAATACCGGAAAGCATATGCATCAGCCTTTCCGTGACTGGAATTCCTTCAAGGCATCGTTTCGCCGCGCATGCGCAGAGCTTATGGTGCGTGAATTTGGAATCAAGGAGCTGCTGCATCGCCGGATGGTGTACCAGCGCATAAAGTTGAAAGCCTGGATGGCAGCCCGGGCGGCCGCACGATCGCGCCGTGCTGGAGGAACAAGCGCCGGCTCGCTTCCCAACCCTCTTGGGGCAGAAGGATATCTCGCACTCGCAATGCGGGACTACGAATTGAGAACCTATCCGGGGAATGCAACCCTGTTCATTGCTCAGGACGAGCCAGGCAGAAATCCAGAACCGGCGAAAGCCTGGGCAGGCAAGATCCTCGGCACTTGCGAAACTCGCTTCGTTGCCGGAACGCATCGTGGAATCCTGCAGCGGCCGCAAGTAACTTCACTTGCACAGGAAATCAGGCAGAAGCTGACAGGCGAGGGGGAATCCGGTGTGACCAGCATCGTCGCCTGAGCCAGGCAAGCATTCTTCAGCAGCGGAAATAAGCGAGCCTGGGGTGCGGCTGTGCGGTAGCGAGTGCCCCGATGCTGCCTGATGAGGGCGAAACATCGTGCAACCTCCACGGGTGGCTGAACCGCTGCCGCGTCGAAATCAGTTCTGCCTTCTTGTCAGGCAATAAAGAAACATCGAAGCTATCCAGCGCAAGCGAGAGACCCACTCCTTCGGCCTTGAGGATGGCCTCCTTGCGCGTCCAGCAACGATAGAATCCCGCGAGCCAGTCCTCTCCTTGTAATCCACGCAGGTCGGTGAGCTCGGTCGCGGAGAAATGCCCATCGGCGACTTCCGCCTCAATCGGCCTCACATCTTCTACATCCACGCCAACCGGCTGCGAGTGGTCCACTGCCAGAACAGCAATGCTTTTGCTGTGGCTCAGGCTGAACTTCAGTGTTGTTTCACCTGCCAACTCTGGCTTGCCAAATTGGTTGTTGCGGAAGCAGAGTCTCTCCGGCGCCAGGTTCAGATAAGCCCCGAGAATCCTGCGCAGGTTCCCATGCGCGACAGCGTAGCGCTCTGCGTCCGCAGCAAAATGAAAACGCCGCACCCGTTCTTGTTCCTGGCGATCGAGGATCTGCAGATGAGCGGACAGGTCACGCGCAGCCGGTTGAAGCGCCCAGGCCCAGAGATGAACCTCATCCGGGGCGATGGTCCCGAGGAAAGAAGAGACCGGCCAGGTCAGCGGGGAGGTCACGTCCGATTGGCTCCGATGCTAGTTCAGGGATCTAAGGCAGTCTCAGCGACTCGAAATGCTACACACTATTGTCTGAACTTTCTTGCCGTGCGCGTTCTCCCGGGCTCTCAACCCACATCAATTCGAGCTGGCGAAGTTTGTTAGCCAGAAATGCCACTTCGCGTGCACTGACGTCTTCTGATTCTGCGCGAGCGATCTCGTGTTGCAAAAAATTGAATGCCGGCCGCATCTCCACCGGGAAGTCGTCGCTGCGTAGTCCACGCAGAACTTCCCAGGCCTGAAGAAGGAGTGTCCGATCACCCGCCTGCGCTCCCGGGTGCGCCAGCAGAGACGCTGCGCGCCGGAGTCTTTCATGAGCATCAATCTTGGTCATGGGTAATAAAGTGTGACACGAAACTGACGAAATCATCTACCACTGTGCTGCGCCTTGCAATCATGCTGCAAGGTCCTGAACCACAATATAATGGGTCCATCCGTTTTAAGGCGAAAGCAACTAAATTTGTGACTGGCTACTCTGACAACCTGGAAGGGACGGGCTCACGGGAGGGCTACAACTTTCGTTTCGAGTTGGCGGAATATGTCCGAAGCCAGGCCCTCCCCGTAGATAAGCTGGGGCACCAACCGCGGCTGTATGCATTGACTCGATTGGTAGGCGAGGGGATGTCTTACGATGACGATGTGGTCTACGCCGCGGCGTGGCTCCACGACCTGGGTGTATTTGTCGGTCATCGGCCGGAAGATCCGGAAAAACTCTCCGGCTGGGACAATGTCAGCTATGCGATGCAGCAATCGCCGCAGCTCTTGCGTCAATTTGGGTTTCCTGCCACGAAAGTTGCACAAGTGGTGGAAGCGATCCGCACCCACCAACCGCATCTGAGCCCTACTTCCCTGGAGGGCACAATCCTGCGCGATGCGGACATTCTGGAACAGTTGGGTTCCATCGGTATCCTGCGGGTGGCGGCAAAGATCGGCAGGGACACGCGATATCCAACCTTTACCAGTGCGGCCGCCACTTTGCGCAAGAGTCTGGCAGATTTGCCCGGCAGGCTTCACCTGGAGACAGCAAAGGCGTTGGCCCGTCCAAGAATTGCTTTGCTCCACGCCTTCCTCCAGGAGTTGGAGGGCGAAGCATACGAGGCCCTTTGCTAAAAGGGGCGCCACGATGGTTACCGATGATGTTCCAAAGTCTAAAACCAGCGTGTGGATGTGAGAGACTAACCGTTGCCAGCGGTGTACTTTCAGCATCTTAAAACTAGGGTGCTGACTGGCAAATTGCATTGGGGGCCCCGTACATGAAGTTGAAAAATGCCAAGGTAGTCGTATGTGGCGCCGGCGGTTTTATCGGCGGACATCTGGTCAAGAGCCTGCTGGACAACGGAGCAAAAGTCATCCGGGCAGTAGACGTTAAACCGATGTCAGAGTGGTATCAGTCCTCATCTGGGGTAGACAACCAGGTCCTGGATCTCAAGGACAAAGACAGTTGCATGAAGGCAGCGCAGGGCGCTGAGGTGGTGTTCCAATTGGCCGCTGATATGGGCGGCATGGGTTTTATTGAAAACAACAAAGCTCTTTGCATGTTGAGCGTGCTGGCCAATACGCACATGCTCATGGCGGCTCGGGAAAAGGGAGTCGAACGTTTTTTTTACTCCTCATCCGCCTGCGTTTACAACGGAGAAAAACAGAAGACTCCAGACGTCGTGGCACTGAAGGAAGAAGACGCCTATCCGGCGCTCCCTGAAGACGGCTATGGATGGGAGAAACTGTTTAGCGAGCGCATGTGCCGCCATTTCGAAGAGGATTTTGGCCTGCAATGCCGCGTGGCTCGCTACCACAATGTCTACGGCCCCCTGGGGACGTGGACGGGCGGACGTGAAAAGGCTCCCGCTGCGATTTGCCGCAAGGTCATCGAAGCCAAGGCCTCAGGCAAACATCAGATTGAAATTTGGGGAGACGGGAAACAAACTCGCAGCTTCATGTATATCGATGACTGCACCCGGGGCACGCAGGCCATCCTGCAGAGCGAAATTCACGAGCCCATTAACCTTGGCAGCAACGAACTGGTTACGATCGATCAGCTGGTGTCAATCGCTGAAGAGATCGCGGGAATCAAGCTGGAGCGAAAGTACAATCTCGGTGCTCCAAAAGGCGTCAACGGCCGTAATAGTGACAACACCAAGATCAAACAGTACCTGGGGTGGGAACCTTCAATCCGTCTGAAAGAGGGTTTAGCGAAGACCTACGCATGGATCGAAAGCGAAATGATGGCTTTATCCAGGGTGTAGCTAAACTACTGCGAATTGGGGATTACCAAGGACGAGGCACTCTGGTACTGAAATAGATTATTGAGGCTACGAGGAACTGTGGGAGTGTCAGCGGTGGCGACGGTGAGCGCTCAATTCCGGCAGATTCTGGGGATCCGTTTCTTCGTTGGCGACGCTGACGAAGCGATTGCGCGCATGAGCAGCGGCGGCTTGCTTGTCGTTCCGGCCGCTCCCGCCCTCAAAAATATAGCCAGCGACCCAGCCTACCGGGAAGCGCTTCAGGGCGCCGACCTCGTAATCACCGATAGTGCCTTTATGGTTATGATATGGAATCGTCTCAAGCGCGATTCCATTCGCCGTGTCTCCGGATTGAAATATCTTTCTTCGCTACTCAAGCAGCCGGACTTCCACCGGCCCGGCGGAAGCTTCTGGATCATGGCCAGCGAAGCAAGCGCCCGCAGGAATTGTGGGTGGCTGCGACGGCAGGGAATTGAGTTGGCTGCAGTGGACCGATGTGTTGCCCCGCTCTATGGCAAGACGATTGAAGATTCTGAACTGCTGCACCGGATTAACCAACGGCGCCCACGGCACATCGTTGTGACTTTGGGGGGCGGTACGCAGGAACGCCTCGGACTCTATCTAAGAAGCGAGCTCGACTACAAGCCATCCATCCATTGTGTTGGCGCGGCGATTGCTTTTCTGAGCGGTGATCAGGTGCAGATTCCAATCTGGGCAGACCGCTTGTACCTGGGATGGCTGTTCCGGTGTCTCTCCGACCCGCGACGCTACATGCCACGTTATTGGGATGCGCGTAAGCTCCTGTCGATGATGATTCGTTACGGCAGCAGTCTTCCGGATCACCGCAAGAGCACAACGGTGGACCTGGCCAAGAACGCCAGCATTCCATCCACTCCCACCGCCTCGCAATAACTCCCGGGTTCAGGAAGGGCACAACTTCAGCCCTGACGCCAAGCGACAAAAGAACCGCAGGTTCCTCCACTACGCTTCGCTCCGGCCGGGATGAAAATTCTATTGCGGGCTCAAGTATTCCTCGCTGAAGCTCTTACGGACACAACAGAATTGTCATTCGACCGGAACGAAGCGCAGTGGAGGGACCTGGGGTTCTTTTCCCCGGTACTTCACACAACCTGTAAAGCCTCTGAGATACTTCTTTCCTTGTCCTTGATCGACCGAAAGCACTCCCCAAGCGCCCAAAGGGGTGCAGAGCAAAAGGCAAGGGCACGGCTGAAGCCGTGCCCTTGGCCGTTGAAGCCCGCGAATTTGCTGTTACTGCTGGCTAGTCCGTACGCTGGCACGCTGCGTTTCTGCGTGCTTGGCTGCGGTCTCAAGCGCCTTTGCCTGGGGTAGGTAATCAAGCGCTTTGTTGATCATGGGATCCCAGGCGGCCCGCACCTTCAAACCCTCTTCCTGGCCAAATTGGGTAGTGAAGATCTCCGCCTTGATGTTGGCCTTGACCCAATCCATCACCGGCGCCAGATCCGCATCCGTGTAGGGAATCTGCTGGCTGGTCAGAAATTCCTTGAAGGCGGACATTACCGTGTCGTCTACCTGGAAGTCTTTGCCAACGGTCCGGTTCGCCATGTAGTGCTTGGCAAAATTGAAGAACGCGTAATGCTCCAGCAGCACATCCTGAACAGGGACTGACTTGGGAGTGTCGATTTTGTCGTCGGGGGTGATCCCGCCGCCGCCAAACACCGTGCGCCCGGAATCGGTGGCCTTGACCTCGCGGCTCTTCGTATCCTGCGGCTGATCGTGGTTGTAGTAATAGTCGTAAAGCGAAACACCGTTGTAATTGCGTTGGATCAGGCGGCCGCTGGGCGTGTAGTAGTGATACGTGGTCAGTGCCAGCCCGGTGTTCTCAGACAACGGATAAACGGTTTGCACCAGCCCTTTGCCGAAGGTCGTCTCGCCGGCGATGATCGCGCGGTCATGATCCTGCAATGCACCAGAAACGATTTCAGCAGCCGAAGC
>Ga0210391_10000519_pt1 | contig 40010 bp, 34 predicted proteins | sample IncBWC12OmetaG_FD_160573 | JGI IMG/M metagenome (GOLD analysis project Ga0210391, IMG submission 160573) | Forest soil microbial communities from Barre Woods Harvard Forest LTER site, Petersham, Massachusetts, United States - Inc-BW-C-12-O ...
ACGCGCAGGCCAGCACTGCCATTGCGATGCTGCCCGCCAATCCCCCTTTCACACCTGCCGAGATCGGATATGTGCGGATCGGGAGCCACACGCGCAATTGATCCGGCAGAATCGGCAGCCGGTCCACAACTCGCCGCTCGGTCGTTAAGCGAATGTCTTCGGGAACAATCGGCACCACTTCTTCATGCTCTTGCGGAAGGACTTCGCGGAACCAGCCCGCACAGCCAGCCAACGACAGCAGCGCGCCAAGACAGCTTACTGACATGCTCGTCACCAGGCCTGCGAACAGCAGCGCCGCGCCCAGCGCCAAAAGGAACGGCCACGCAGTCGGCGCGGGCACTTCAATCTCGCGCGGAGCACGAGTCTCGTTCAATTGCTCTGTCGCGGATGGTATTGCCATATATTCTTCAGCGTCCAAGAAGGTAAACTACAGTGAAAACCACAACCCATACGGCATCGACGAAATGCCAGTACATTGAGAGCACCGCGACGCGATCTGACTGAGTCACTCCCATCCGGCCAATAAATCCGAATATCGCGACCAACGAGAGCATGATCAGACCTGCTGTGACGTGAAAGGCGTGCAAGCCGACGAGCGAGTAATAGGTCGTCCCAAAAAGGTTCGTCGAGATCGTTAGCCCGTGCTCGTAGATCAGCCGGTGCCACTCCATGGCCGTGCCGAAGAGGAACGAACCGCCTAGCGCGATGGTTAACAGCCAGAAGCCGAGGAACAATCGTGTGTAGTCCCGCTCCAACGATTTGGCCGCAAGGTGAATCGTCAGGCTGCTCGACAATAAACAGATCGTGTAGAAAATCGGCGTCTCGAGCACTTCTCTCGGCGTCGGTCCAGTGATACTTTTCCCTAAGTAAAAGAGGTAGGCAACAACGAAGATCGTGAAGATCGCCGACTCGGCAATGATGAGACCAGCCATTGCAACCTTCCCGCGAGATGGCAGTTCCCACGCGGCTGCTGTGTTCGGAAATGAAGTTGTCCCTGCGCTCATATAATTTCTTCCTTACTCATAATGGCTGTCGGGATCTTCCGGATGCTTGAGGTCCCACAAGGGGCGACGACTCGTGACCGTCGGAACGATCGCAAAGTTATACGAAGGCGGCGGCGAAGATGTGGACCATTCCAGCGTCCACGCGTCCCACGGATCGTTACCGGCTCTGGCTCCGTTGAAATAAGAAGTGATCAGGTTTGAGACAAAGACGAGAATTGCTATCGCCTGGATGAATGCCCCGATTGTGATGATCAGGTTGAGGATGTCCCAGCCCCGCCCCGGCTCGTAGGTGTAGATCCGCCGCGGCATCCCGAGCAGTCCCGGAATGTGCATCACGTCGAACGTCATGTGAAAGCCAATCAGAAACAGCCAGAAATGCCATTTGCCGAGGCGCTCGCTCAGCATCCAGCCAGTCATTTTGGGGTACCAGTAATAAAATGCCGCGAAGAGAGCGAATAGAATTCCGCCGACAATCACATAGTGAAAGTGCGCGACGACAAAATAGGAGAGGCTCAATTGCCAATCGAACGGCGAGGCGGCCATCATGATGCCGGTCAGGCCGGCGATGAGGAATTGGAACAGGAATGCGATGCTGAACAGCATTGCTGTCTTGAACTGAATCCTGCCGCCCCACATCGTGCCAATCCAGTTAAAAATCTTGATTCCCGTAGGGATGCCCACCGCCATCGTAGTCAGAGTGAAAAAGCTGTTGGCGTAGGAGTTCATTCCGATCGTAAACATGTGGTGCGCCCAAACGCTCATGCTCACGAACGCGATGCACACGGTTGCGGCAACCATCACCGGGTACCCGAAGATCGGTTTGCGCGAGAAGACGGGAATGATTTCCGACATAAAAGCAAAACAGGGAATGATCAGAACGTAGACTTCCGGATGTCCAAAGATCCAAAAGAAGTGCATCCACAGAACAGCCGATCCTCCGGCCTGGGTATCGAAAAAATGGCCGCCCAGATATCGATCGATGAGCAGCATGATTTGAGCGGCCGATAATGGCGTGATCGCAAGCAAAACCATTCCCGCCATCACCAGGTTCATCCACACCAGCAGCGGCATGCGATTGAGCTTCATGCCCGGGCATCGCAGGCACAGGATGGTCGCGATAATGTTGATCGCCGTTCCGATGCTTCCAAAGCCGGAGACCAGCAGCGCCAGAGTCCAATAGTCGGAACTATGCCCCGGCGAAAACGCTCGCGCGCCCAAAGGCGCGTACGACCACCAACCCACGTCCGGCGCGCTTCCCGCGCCGTATAATCCGCTGCCTCCGAGGAAGCTGAAGTACAGGAGGAGTGCTCCGAGAAAGGACAGCCAAAAACTGAAGGCATTCAGGCGCGGAAAAGCCATATCGCGCGCACCGATCATCAACGGCACCAGGTAGTTCGCAAACCCAAACAAAACGGGCATGGCGACAAAGAAAATCATGGTCGTCCCATGCATCGTGAACATGCGGTTGAAAACTTCCGGAGAAACGAAGTTGTTGTGCGAATGCATCAGTTGAATGCGGATGATCAGCGCCTCAACTCCACCGATCACGAGAAACAACAGAGCCGAGGCTATGTAGAGAATGCCCAGCCGCTTGTGATCGACCGTGGCCAGCCACTGATGAAGCTCGTCGACCCAAGGTCTGGCTTCTACTTGGCCAACAGGAACGGTGATTGCATCGGATGCCATAGTCAGTTTCTCAAGCGGTCTAGTGAAGCGTCTCCATGTAACTCACGACCGCGTCCAGGTCTGCGTCGCTCAACTTCATGGCTGGCATCAGCGACCCAGGTTTGATAGCGCTGGGCTCCCGGATCCAAAGACGGAGATTGTCGTGAGTGTTTTCAGCAGCTCCTGCTGCAATTGTGGTGCGGCTCATCAAATGGGTCAGGTCGGGGCCGAAGCGTCCGTCGGCCGGGCTTCCGCCAACCGCGTGGCAGTTCATGCAGGCATTGCGCTCAAATACTTGCCGCCCGGCGATTGCGCCGGCATCTTCGGCAGCGGGTCTCTGCTGGGCTTGAACCCAGGCGGCAAAATCCTCCGGCCCATCCACCGAAACGCGGAGCAGCATCTTGGCGTGCTGCACTCCGCAGTACTGCGCACATTGACCTAGAAAGATACCTGTGCGCTGCGGGTCCATCCACATTCTGTTGGGATGGTTTGGAATAAGGTCCGTTTTGCCCGCCAGCTCCGGCACCCAAAAGCTGTGATCGGTATCGGCCGAGAGCAATCGCAGAAACGTTGGTGTCGGATGATCGGGATGGCTCACCGGAATGTGCAGTTCATTGGCGGTAACGATCCCGAGCTTCGGGTAGCGAAACTCCCACCAATATTGATGTCCGATCGCGATCACATCCAGAGCATCAGGCGGCTCGGGCGCATCCTGGATCGCGTGGATCACTCGCGCGGTGGCCAGGAACAGGACAACCACAATCAGAATTGGAATGATCGTCCAAGCCAGCTCAATCTGCGTGCTTCCATACACCTGCGCCGGCTCGCGGCCGGCATCCTTCGCTCGCCCCCGGAATTTAACGATGGAATACGCCAGCAACACAAAAACGACGGCAAAAATGATCCCGGTAATGACAAGCACAAAGACCGACAAGTCGGCGATTGACTTGGCCGGGGTTGAGGCGGGAGAAAAGATATTCGTCCCATGTGGAGACGGGCTGTTGGGCCCGCTTTCTCCCACAGCAATAACGGACCAGGAGAGAAGAAATATCGTCTGCGCAAGGAACCGCACCGTCGAAGATTTCATTCGCAACATCGGCATTTCTATTCCGTTCTTCACTCCGAAGTGCGTGCCATCCCCAGAGTTCGCAATCTCTCCTTAATCCTTATTACAAGCGCACCACAGTTTTGCGGGCAGAATTCGATTGTTTGGAGAGCACGCGTGCTACCAAAGAGGGAGGGACTCGTATTGACTGCGTCGCAACCGCGATGAAGGTCGGCACTTACGAAACCCCGAAGATCGACCAAGGAAGCTGGCCGGGGCTAATCCGTCCAGTGTCATTCCGGTGCCTCTTGCGTCAAGTGTCACCTCCATTGTCACGCAATCGCGGGAACCAGGCGCGGCTCGCACCTGATGAAGCTGGTTTTTGACCGACAATTTCATGGCAGCGGAATTGCACGCTCATGCTGGTCAGGATTTCGCGTTCCTCCGGCTCGACACCAAATCACTCATACTCCCCCCGGATCTCGGTGCCGACATTGCGATCGATGCAGTTCGGGATGGGCGGCGTCCACTATCACACCATTCCTACCGCTCATCATCCGATACAATCTATGCCGACATGGCCGTGGGAGTGCAGGCGGAAGCTTGTGACCTAAGTCCATACTTTTTGATAGGGGCACGGGGGATGGGTGCGCAAGACGTACCGACCATTTTCATCGTCGACGATGATGCCGACGTACGTGAATCTCTTGAGGAACTCCTTGAGTCGGTCGGCCTGCACTCTCAGTCTTTTGGAACAGCACGAGAGTTCCTGGCGGCTGCGCGCGGCGACGGTCCCAGCTGCTTAATTTTGGATGTGAGACTTCCCGGTATCAGCGGTCTGGATCTTCAGCACGAACTGAAAAGAGGGAAAGTAAGTATTCCCATTGTTTTTCTCACGGCTCATGCTGACGTTCCGATGTCAGTCAAGGCCATGAAATCTGGCGCGGTTGAGTTTCTGACCAAGCCGTTCCGGCCCCAGGATCTGCTGGATGCGGTCCAGCGATCGCTTACTCGATCTCGCATCCTGCACGGAAAGGAGCGGGAGTTAACCGAACTGCGGCATCGTTGTCAAGCACTCAGCGTTCGCGAGCGTGAGGTGATGAACCTGGTCGTCTCCGGGATGCTTAACAAGCAAGTTGCGGCGGAACTCGAGACCAGCGAAGCAACCGTCAAAATGTATCGCGGTCAGGTCATGAAAAAGATGCAGGCCAAATCCTTGCCTGATCTTGTCAGGATGGCGGACAAACTCAGATCGTGAAAACTGATGAGTCCCGCCTCGCGGCATCGAATCGCCAACCCATCGAAAGTAGCGTTTTGCTTACTAAGGTCTAGTTTTGCCCGCCCAAAGTTTGGTTGCTCCAGGCGAAGCGATGACTCTACCCTTGCCATATGCCGGCAGATCGGACATCCAAATTGATAGCAATCGTCGATGACGATGAGGCCATGCAAGATTCGCTGCACGACCTGATGGAGGCAGCAGGACTGGCCGCCCGGTGCTTTGGATCTGCCGAAGAATTCCTCGAATCCGATTTGCATCACAAGGCTGCGTGCCTGATCGTTGACGTCCGTATGCCGAAAATGTCGGGTCTGGATTTGCAGGCCAGGCTGAAGGAAGAGGATTGCAACGTGCCGATCATCTTCATCACCGCTCACGGAGACGCCCGCATGCGTATTCAAGCCATGAGGCGTGGAGCAGTCGAGTTCCTGGCCAAACCGTTCGATCATCAATTGTTGCTCAAGAGAGTTCGTTCTGCTCTGGGCATGTGAAAAGCTTGCGCCATCAGTCGTGCGGAGCCTTAACCCTAGAGGTTTCTGTGGCAGACCATGCAACAATCACGGACCCTGTGACCGATCAGGCCGAGCGGACGTTCGAGCGGATCATCGGCAACAGTGCCGCCCTCGAATCTGTTCTCGATCAGGTCGAGCAGGTTGCGCCCACAGACTCGACGGTCCTCATCGAAGGGGAAACCGGCACGGGAAAAGAACTCATCGCTCACGCCGTTCACACTGCAAGCCAGCGCTACGGACGCGCATTCATCAAGCTGAATTGCGCCGCCATCCCGCTCGACCTTCTGGAAAGTGAGTTGTTCGGTCACGAGAAGGGGGCGTTCACGGGAGCGATCGCGCAGAAGACGGGGCGCTTCGAAATGGCCGACAAGGGCACGCTGTTCCTGGACGAAGTCGGCGATATTCCTCCCGCGCTGCAGCCGAAGTTGCTGCGCGTGCTGCAGGAGCAGGAGTTCGAGCGGCTCGGAAGCGGTAGAACTCACAAGGTGGATGTCCGGCTCGTCGCCGCCACCAATCGTAATCTGGGTAAGATGGTAGCGCGCGGCCAGTTCCGCAGCGATCTCTACTATCGTCTGAACGTCTTCCCGATTCTATTGCCTGCGCTGCGAGAGCGCCGGGAAGATATTCCCGCGCTGGTATCGCATTTCGTGAAGATCTTCAGCCGCCGCATGGGAAAACCAATTGATATCATTCCCTCAGAAATGATGACTGCATTCCAGTGGCATTCCTGGCCGGGTAACATCCGCGAATTGCAGAACCTGGTGGAACGCGCGGTGATCCTTTCGCGCGACGGCGTGCTCCCCAACCCGCTGCACAAGAGACAAGCGACTGTCCCTATTCTCAGTACCAGCGCCCAGTCTGCGCTGTCGTCGATGAATTGGGAAGACTCGGATCGCGCTCTGATCGTGGAGACGCTGGAGCAGGCCGGATGGATTGTCGGCGGACCCCACGGTGCAGCCGCCAAATTGGGATTGAAACGAACAACTCTTCTGGCGAAGATGAAACGATTGGGAATCTCGCGCCCGATAGCTGAGGGAGGTACAGATATTCTCGGCCGGGCACAGGGAGATGTTCAGAATTGAATCGGACGCGTGAACGACGACCGCGGCGAGACCGACGCCTTCTCGCGCTGGGAGCCGTTCTGACCGGAATGCTGCTGTGCGGGTTTCCTGCCGCACTTGCGCTCAATCCGGACCTGCGGATTTCTCAGTATGCCCACACTGCCTGGCGTGTGCGCGACGGGACCTTCCCGGGAGCACCCTCTTCCATTACCCAAACGACCGACGGATACATATGGATTGGAACCTTTGCGGGTCTGTTGCGCTTCGACGGTGTTCGCTTTGTACCCTTTGTTCCCCCCGCCGGAAAGCATCTTCCCAACCCAGCCGTAATGTCGCTTTTGGGCGCGACGGACGGGAGCTTGTGGATTGGAACAGCCTCCGGCCTGGCACAGTGGAAGAACGAACAACTGTTCACTTTCTCAGAGATAGCGGGCCGCGTGAACTCCATCTACGAGGATCATCAGGGTACGATTTGGATAACGCGTTCACGAACTGAAGCCGGCGGTGTCTGTAAAGTCGCTGCGGCTGTGGCCACATGTTACGCGCCGAAAGATGGAGTGCCGCCCCACGCTCAATCGTTGATCGAAGACAATCTTGGATTTTTCCTGATTGGACATTCCACGGGAATTGTCCGGTGGAAACCGGGTTCTTCGACCTCATACGAGTTGCCGGGGCTAAAGTCGAACCCAGGATTGGCTGGCATATCGGATCTCGCGCTCGCTCCCGACGGATCGGTTTTGGCGGGCCTCTGGAACCCTGGCCACGGGCAGGGCCTGGAACAATTGGTAAATGGCTTTTGGAAAAAGTTCATCCTGCCGAGAAACGACGGCAGCAGATGGGCTGTCAACAGCTTGCGGTTCGACCGGCATAACGCACTATGGATTGCGACCGACAGAAACGGCATCTACCGTGTTCACGCCGGCAACGTCGATCACTTTGGCGGAGCGGCTGGGCTCTCAAGCGATTCAGCTGAGAGCTTTTTGGAAGACAAAGAAGGTAATTTGTGGTTGGTCACGACTGGGGGTGTCGATTGTTTCCGGAGCGTTCCAATTGTCAGTTTCTCTGTACATGAAGGGCTCGGCGCGGGCGAGGTCGGGTCCATACTTGCTGCTCGTGACGGAACCGTCTGGATCGGGAACAATGAACAGTTGGATTTTGTGCGCGGGAACGTCGTTTCGTCAATCGGCCCAAAGCAGGGGCTTCGCGGCAATCGTGTCACCTCGCTATTCGAAGACCACGCTGGCCGGCTTTGGGTGGGAATGGACAATGGACTCTTGATTTACGAGCACGGTAGGTTTACACCCGTGCACCGTCCCGACGGTGGACCGGTAGGGATCGTTTTGGCGATGACCGAAGACATCGACCAAAACGTTTGGGCATCGGTGATCCGAAATCCTCCCGGACGCCCCACAAGATTGATCTGTTTTCGCGATGGCAGATTCGTCAAGGAGATTTCAGACCAGGGACTAGACGTAGTCTCTTTGGCTGCCGATTCGCAGGGTGGTTTGTGGTTCGGCTTGATTCATGGCGGTCTGGCCCGATACCGAAACGATCGAGTGCAGGTTTTTCCCCTTAAGGACGCGGACGCGCGAGTTAGTCAGGTGCTGGCAAATTCAGATGGTTCGGTGTTGGCGGCGACCGACCACGGCCTCGTGGAACAACGCGGTGATGCTCAGCGTACTCTGGACCACAACAATGGCTTGCCTTGTGACCGAGTCTTCGCACTCGTAAACGACGCGCACTCCGATCTTTGGCTATCTACCGAGTGCGGTTTGATTAGGATTAACTCAGCCGACCTGCAACGATGGCGCGATCATCCCGGCCCAAGAATAGATTTCGATTTGTTCGATGCCTTCGATGGCGCCCAGCCCTATCTTCCCCCTTTTCACCCGATCGCAACACGTTCAAACGATGGTCGCTTATGGTTCGCCAATGACACTGTCGCTCAAATGATTGATCCGGATGGCCCGATAAGAAATCCCATTCCGCCGCCGGTGCATATTGAAGAGGTGATCGCCGATCGAAAAACATATTCACCTCACAGCGGTCTCCGTCTCCCGGCCCTTACCCACAATCTCGACATTGACTATACGGCTCTGAGCTTTGTCGTCCCTCAAAAGATGCATTTCCGGTACAAACTGGAGGGCTACGATCGCGACTGGCAGGATGCGGGAACTCGAAGACAAGCTTTCTACAGCAACCTTCCACCACGCCGTTATGTCTTCCGGGTCAAGGCTTGCAATAACAGCGGCGTGTGGAATGAAGCCGGAGCGTCCCTCGATTTCTCGGTCGCTCCGGCATACTACCAGACGAATTGGTTCCGGCTTTTTTGCGTTGTAACTTTCATCGCGCTGCTCTGGGCGGTTCATCGCTGGCGTGTTCATCGGCTCACCCTTCAGGAAAAGCATCTGCGAGATGTTGTGGAAACAATCCCGGCGATGACTTTCACTGCGTTGTCCGACGGCTCCGCCGTTTTTGTGAATAAGCGCTGGACTGAATATACCGGGCTCTCAGTCGAGCAGAGTTCTGGCATCGGTTGGCAGCGCGCAATCCATCCCGAAGATCTGGCTCGAAATGCCGAACTGTGGCGCATGTCGGTTGCGAGAGGGCAGCTGTTCGAAGACGAGGCGCGCTTCCGTCGCTCCGCAGATGGGGAGTATCGGTGGTTTCTGGTACGTGGTGTTCCGCTTCGAGATCGGCGCCGGAAGATTGTCCGATGGTATGGAACCCTCACGGACATCGAAGACCGCAAGCAGGCGGAGGAATCGCTTGGGGGGGTATCGCGCGATTTGCAGGAGAGCAAGGCCAAGCTGGAAGAGGCCCAGCGCATCACCCATGTCGGTTACTGGGAATGGGACATCGCAACGGGCCGCGTGACCTGGTCGGACGAGACCTACCGCATTTATGGAATGCGGCCTCAGGAACTTCCGATGGATATCGCCGCATGTCAGGCAAGAATCCACGTCGAGGATTGGCAGCGAAGTATGGAAGGTGCCCTCGCCGGCAGATCCCGATTCAATGCAGAATGTCGCGTGATTCGGCCAACTGGCGAAGTACGCATCGCCCACTTTCAGGGCGACGTGAAGAGGGACGCGACAGACGAGCCTTATCGCATGTTCGGTACGGTGCAAGACATTACGGACTACAAGCACGCGGAGAGAGACCTGCGGCGAAGCCAGTTTTATCTTAGCGAAGGACAGCGCCTTGCCCAGATGGGAAGCTGGGCATTTAACCCCTCCGGTTTTTTTGAGTACTGGTCTGAGGATTTGTTCAAGATTTACGGGCTGGATCCACAGAAGGAAGCCCCGACACTGGAACGGTATTTAGCCTGCCTTCATCCTCAAGACCGTGAGTCCATGGCGGAAACCATCAAAACGATGTGCGCGGAACGTTGTGGCTGCGACGTAAAAAAGCGGATTGTTCGACCGGACGGCGGTCAGCGCTACATTCGCTGCGTCGGGATTCCGGTCATCGAAGGCGAAGTCCTCAAAGGATTTCTCGGCACCGCAATGGATATTACTGACCAAGAACTGCTGACCCGTGAGTTGGAGCGCCGCCAGTCGCACCTTGCTGAGGCGCAGAGGCTCACCCACACTGGCAGCTGGACGATCAACATCCGTACCGATGAGCACTTCTGGTCGGAAGAAATCTTTCGCATTTATGAGTTCGACGCGGAAGCGAAGCCAGCCTGGTCCCTCGTTCGCGATAGAGTTCACCCCGACGATCGAGCGAGTCTCGACCAACGAAAGAAAATGGAGCTCACACAAACAGGATGGACTGACTCGGAAGCTGATCTTCGAATCGTCCTTCCGGACGGCAGAATAAAGCACCTTCACACCATCGCTCATCCTGTCAGGGATGTCTCCGGCCAAATCGTTGAAATCGTCGGCACAACTATGGACGTGACGGAACGAAAACGAATTGAGGATTCCCTGCGCCGGAGTGAAAGTCATCTCGCCGAGGCACAAAAGCTAACCCACACTGCCAGCTGGGCTTGGCGGCTACCGGAGTGGAAGGCAGTCCACCTCTCCGAGGAGTGGTACCGAATCTACGGCTTCGATCCAGTTCAGGGAGCGCCGACTTGGGAAGGACTTCTCGAACGCATCCACCCGGAGGATCGCCTTAAGTGGGCGGGTGAAGTCGAACGGGCGATCGCGGAAAAGGCCGATTACGATCATGAGTTCCGTATCCTTTTATCGAATAGAAAGGTGAAGTCTATCCGCACCGTTGGCCATCCCGTCCTCTCCAACACCGGAGGTTTGGAGGGGTTCGTAGGCAGCTCGACCGACATTACGGAGCTCAAACGGGCAGAGCACGAGCACGACAAGTTGCACCAGTTAGAGGCCGAACTCGCACACATGAATCGCGTGAGCATGTTGGGCGAGATGGCCGCCTCGCTGGCGCACGAAATCAAGCAGCCCATCGCCGCCGCAATGACCAGCGCCAACAGTTGCATCGCATGGCTGGCGCACGAACCTCCCAACCTTGATCGTGCACGCGCGGCCGCGGCCAAAATCGACAAATATGGGAACCGTGCGGCTGAAATCATCGACCATATCCGGTCCCTGTACAGAAAGACTCCGCCACAAAGTGAACTGATCGACGTCAACGAAATCGTCCACGAAATATTCCCATTGCTACAGGGTGAGGCCATCCGGTACTCCATTGTCATGCGACCCGAACTCGCTGTCGCGCTGCCTATGATCAAGGCGGACCGCGTGCAACTGCAGCAAGTATTCATGAACCTCATGCTCAATGCCATCGAAGCCATGCAAAGCGAGGGCGGAGAACTTGCGGTGAAGTCGCAGCGGGAAGATGGCCAACTGCTGTTCTCAGTGAGCGATACAGGCGGCGGACTACCGGACGGGAATATCGATCAGATCTTTTCCGCCTTCTTTACCACCAAGCCGCAGGGCAGCGGCATGGGATTGGCAATCAGCCGTTCCATTGTCGAGTCGCACGGCGGCCGCTTGTGGGCAACCGCCAACCAGGGGCGAGGTGCAACTTTTCATTTCACCCTGCCCACCGAAGTGCCGTAGTCATCTAGTTTGGCTACCGATATTTTTGAGCTGGGCATACTCCGCCTTGGCTTGTCGATAAGCGGGAAGATCGGGGTCGGCACTTTTCCAAATGTTAAGGAATTCCTCGTACGATTCGCGGGCGGCTGCGTTATCGCCCATCAGTCTCTGCGCTCGAGCGAGTTGAAGCCGGGCCAGTGGGCCGGTGATGTGTCCCCAGCACATGCCGGGATTGTCGATCAGCTTTTGGAACTCGGTCGCCGCGGATCGGCCATCACCCAACTCCAGGTAGGCCAGGCCGCGAATGTAGGCCGGGTAGAGAAAATCGAACGACATATTAAATGCGAGGTCATACTGAACGGTTTCGCGGAGCAGTTCAATGGCGGCTTTGGGATCGTGCTGCCGCAACTTCACCGCCGCGCGAACAGTCGGAACAAGATATTTCTGCACGGTGGTATCCACCGGTGCTTCCCGGCTGACTGCGTCGGTGATGCTCGCCGCTTCCTCGGTTCTCCCCGTCCGGGCGAGCGACAGGGCCAAAATCATTCTTAGGCCTCTGTCCAATTTGCTCCGAAGTGCTTCATCCTGGAACCTTCGCGCTTCGATTGCCTTGCCCGCCTCCGCGTTCCGAAGAGCCGAAAAAGCGACGGCTGTGGAAATATCTTCCGGGTCCGAAGACAAACGCGATGCCTGAAGTTGTATTCGATTTGCGGATTCAAGTTGACCTTGCTGGGCCTTGAATTTCGATTGCTGGCGCAAAAACAAGACTTGATCGGGGCCATGCGCTTCGCGATCGAACATTCGATCGATAGCGGCTCGATCACCTTCGATGAATGCCAGTCGCAACCTTAGAATCCTCAATTCGGGGAAGTCAGGTTTGAGGGCGTCCGCCTGAGCCAGCCATGACTTCGCCTCGTTGAGTCGGCTCGCGGCCACGTTTTCGCGAGCAGCCCACAACAAATAAAGCGAAGTGGGTTCCAGCCGAGCCGTTTCTTCCGCTGCGTCGGCCGCGCGCTGGAGCTGGCCTGATCGCAGTAATGTGGCCGCGAGATTGGTATGGAAGAATACGTCGCGAGGGAATAATTCCAGGGATCGAAGCAGAACGGAGTAGCTTTTCTCAATTTCCCCGGTCACGAAAAAATAGTAGAGATACTCGGCATTGAGTTTGTCCTTCTCCGTCATTCGATCACGCAATTGGTAGGCCCGTGTGAAGAAAGCTTCCGTTAGATCGTAGTGACCGAGGTATTCGTTGGCCGCGCCAAGCCCTTCGTAGGTGAGCGCAAGCTCAGGGTCAATTTCGATTCCCCTCTGATACAGTGGCAGCGCTGCCTGCGGATTGCCAGCCAGAAAGAGCTTGGTTCCCTCGGCGCCCGTCTGGAGTGCTTCTAGGGAGGCGCTGGTGGCTTTTTCCAGAGGTTGGTTGAAGCGAGCCAACGATCCTGCCGGCTCACCGAGTTTCTTACGAAGACGTGCGGCCGTCACTCCTAACTCATGAACTACTTGATTACGAGCGCTAACGTAGGTTCCTTCCTTAGCCAAGATCGCGCCTGATTTGCAGTCGAGCGCCCTCATTTCCAGGTGATATCGGTTGCCGGCGTCGGCGATGGAATCGGAGATCACCATCTTGCTATTTGTGTTCGTACAAATCTGGCGGGCGATCTCCGGGGTGATTTTGGTGGTCGGCGGAAGTTTCAGTAGCCCCAACGTGGCGTAGGTTTTATCCAGCCCCAGCAGGTTTAAGTAGGGCGTCTGCTCCATCTCATAGCGCAATGCAGTCTTCAAAGCGTCGTCGAAAACGGGATCGCTGGTTCGGTTATCGATGTCGGCCAGCACGATCGTGTCGGTGGGAGCGAGAGTGATGCGATGACGATAAATTTCGTAGCGCCAGAGACTGAACGCTCCAATCGCAAGCAGCGTAACCGTGGCCAACGCCTGCCGCCTCCGCTTTCCGGCTGCGCCAGCATCCGCAGTCTTTTCTCCGGGTGCGGCCATCGACGCTGAATCCAGATATTGGATCGCCGGCAGCAAACGATAGCCACGACGTCCCAACGTCTCGATGTAGTGGGGATTGTCCGCCGAATCCCCTAAAGCGCGGCGGAGGGCCTTGATGGTCGCATTGATGCTTTGGTCGAAATCAACGACCGTATCGTTCGACCACAGCCTGCTCTTGATTTCCTCGCGGGTGACAATGTCGCCCTCATGTTCGATGAGCATCCGCAAAACCTGAAACACCTGTTCTCTAAGGAGAACCTTGTTATCAGGGTTTGGCGCTTCAATGGATCGCAGCTCGCCGGTGCTGAGGTCGAGTTCAAAGGCTCCCAGCCGAGCGCGTCCTGAGGAAAGGGTGGGCATGGAGACTACATACTAAATAGAGAACAGGAAACTGTACCAACGCGCCCGAATTTTTCCAAAAAAACGCATAAGGCCGCCTACCCATTTCCTTAAGAATCAGCAGCTTCAACGGTTTCACTTCGATTTCACCGCAAAGTCACCGGTGTTCCATTTACACCAGTTCGCCCTTGCGGTAGACAGGCAAGCATTAGCCGAAATTGATCAAACGATATTGGGTTTGCGGCATGCCCGGAGGTCATACGTCCAAGCTGATTGCCATCATCGATGACAATGAATTGATGCAAGACTCGCTCTGTGACCTGATCGAGTCGGGTGGATTCGAGGCACGATGCTTCGGATCAGCCAAAGCGTTCCTCGAATCTGATTTGCTTGACAAAGCCGCGTGCCTGATCGTCGACATCCGCATGCCCAGGATGTCGGGTCTGGAGTTGCAGGCCCGGCTGAAACAGGAAGAGCGCAATGTTGCCATCATCTTTATTACAGCGTTTGAAGATGCGGAGGCGCGGTCTCAAGCCCTGAAAGAAGGTGCGATCGAATTCTTTTCAAAACCATTCGATCATCACTTGCTGCTCAAAGTGCTGCGACACGCCCTTCAGGATCGGGCAGTGGGTGCCAACTCACCGCGCTTTGCGATTGCATGCTGAACAAAATCGATTCTTTATAAAAACCCGCAAGGCCTTCTCCACTTGAATAAGCACCCCCTAAGCGGCAGTAGAACGAATTTATGGTGCGCCGCCCATCGCATCCAGAAGTTCGTCATGGGCCTGCAGGTAGTCCATCTGCGACTGCAACAGAAGAGCCTTGGCATCGTATTCCTGGGCCGTTGTAGTGCTGGCTTGCGAGGTCAGCGCCGCTCCCCGTGTGAGTTCCTGCTGACGCACGCGGTTCGACTCGGTGCGCAAAGCCAGCACTTCTTCCGACACCTTCAGCATCTCATGCGTTCTTTCAACCTTGTTATAGGCCGTCTCGACTGACAGCTCGACGGCATCCGTCAGCTTCGCCAAGTACTCTTTTGCCTGGGACAATTGCGACTCACGTTCGCGCAGTAAGCCCTGCTTACGTCCGCTGTCGAACAGATCGTAACCGAAGTGAACCCCAAAGGTTCCAAAGTTGCGCGCCAGGAAGGGGACATTTTCCTGGTAGCTGTAACGGGCAAAGGCCTCCACATTAGGCACCCATATGTCAGTCTTGGCAAATCGGACCGCAGCCTCTGCTGCCTCCACCTGCGCACGAGCGGCCAGGATTTCCGGATGCGATGCCTCGGCGGCTGTAACACAATCTTTGCGCGGGCAAGTTTCCTGAAATTCGGGAACACCTGGATCAAGATCCAGGGCCGTGGCCAGGGGCAGGCCGATCAAGTCGTTGAGTTTCAATTTCAGATCGGTCAATTGAAAGTCGGTCGTGACCAGCTCTTGCTTCGCTTGCAACTGCTGGGCACGGCTGTCGATCAGGTTTTCTTCCAGCGTGCTGCCGAATTTTACCTGCTCGACGCGCTCGCTTTGCAGGGCTTCAGAGGCCTTTATTCGCGCTTCGGTGGCGCTACGGTGCGCCTGCGCGATCAGAATCTGGTAGTAGACCTGATCGACTGACAGCGCCACATCGTTTCGAGTAAGCTGCGACTTCGCACGCGATGCTTTCAACTCGGCTTGGGCTAGATCGTTTTCCCGTCTGATCTTGAGCAGATTCGTTAGCGGCTGCGTGATCTGGGTTCCGCTGGTTATAAAGTCTTTACCACCCTGGCTGATGATCGCGTCTACAGGTGGAATCTGTGTTCCAGCGGCGACGCCGAGACTCCCGGGCTTGATCTGAATCAACTCCGTGTCGGTCGCATGCATAAAGCTGCTGTCATTCCGTATCGTTGGAAAATATGCGCTCTTTGCGACCTGCTTCGCGTGCTCTTTTTCTTCGACCGTATAGCCGGCGATGCGAATATCGTGATTGTGCTTGAGCGCCAGCTGAACGGCCTCCTGCAGCGTTATGTGGCGAGGCAGTATCGTATTGCTCGTTTCCTGGGCGGCCGCAGCGCAGACGAAAAGTGCCCCTGCGAAGACAAATAGTGCCGTACTTGGTTTCATTGATTTGACCTCTTGCCAGCGCCGGGAATCTGCTGCATGGCGCTGAGATCGCCATAGTTCAACGGTGATTTGCGCAGCAAAGCGACCAGCATCAAGGCGCAAAAACAACTCCAGGCGATCAGTAGAAATCCGTCGATAAGGCTCAGGCTGTACGCCTGTAGCCGCAGCCGGGATGCAATCAGATCGACGGCACGCGCACTTGCGGAGGCAATGCCGGAGGATTTGGCATAGAGGCCTGCCGTCATGGCGCGTATGTTCTGATCGGTAATCCAGTTGCCGCTGCTGACGTGAAGTCCCAACAGGTTCGAGTGCAGCTTCTCTCTATCGGCCAGGAAGTGGCCCATGTAAAGGGCGCCAGCTGTACCGCCGAATATGCGAACGACGTGAAAGAAGGCCGAAAAGGTCAGTACCCACTCGGCTTTAGCCAAAGCCCCTGCGAAGATTGCCTGCAGCACGATGCAACCGACGAGGCCGATGAAAGCAAAGGCTTGTCCGACACCGACGAGCAATTCCGTGCGGTAGAAATTTTCCGCCGCCCACGCGGCGCTGTACTGCGCACACAACCAGGCAGCGAAAGCGGTACAAGCAAGGCCGGTCGCGAAGAGCACTCTGGGGTCATGCTTGTGTAACAGCAGAAGCGCGGCGATAAACGCGATGGGTATGAGGGGAAGAGCACTCCAGATAATCGCGGGCCCAATTTGGTCGGCCTCAAAACCGCGGATGGCCAGTGCCTGTGGAATGAGGATGATGGTTGTACAGAGCGTGAAGCGGAACCAGAAAAGCAGGCAGCCCAGCAATATGGTGTTCCACTTCAACAGGTATGGCAGCGCGACGAGAGGATTAGGACCCGTTAGCCTCCGAATCAGCGCACACAGGAGAAAAAACGATCCGGACCAGAACCAGGCGTTGAATACACCGGATCGCCACCAGTCCAGACGCTGGCCTTGCTGAAGAGCGGCAAAAGTCAAAGCTAGTCCCAAACTGAGGTAAAGGAAGCCAACGAAACTTGGCGCTGGGCTGCTCTTCTTGCGCGGCGGCTGCGGCGGAATGCCGAAGTAGACACAAATCATCATGACCGGCGCGATCACCGCCGAGCCCCAGAACATCCACTGCCAAGACAGAGCGTCTCGGTACCAGCCATAGAGCGAGGGCGCGATGTTTACCGCGCCGTCCACAAAGGTCGCGTAAAGGGCAATCGTGAAAGGAAGGTATCGCAACGGAATGTTGCGCAGCGCGAACGTCAGTGTGAGCGGATAGAAAGTGCCTGAAGTCAGCCCGGCAACGATCAGAGCGGCAACGAGAAGACTGTAACTATGGATAAACGGGAGATAAAAAGAGCTTAATGCGAAAAGTCCTGCGGCAAATAGCAATACGCGTCGTGGCCCCAGCAGCCCTCCGAGGTAGACAGTGAATGGGCCGATAAACATGAGCGAGGCATTGAAGGCACTGTCGAGCCAGGCGCCATCGTCGAGGCTGATGCCGACATGCCCTTTCAGATCGGCCATGCCGAGACTGAGCATGCGGCCGGCAAGGGTGACGAGTCCGGCGCCCGTCACGACTCCCAAAATACCAAGAAGCGGACGCGTCGATACCTCAGACGGCATCGCCGCAGCGGCTGCACGCGCAATCTCTATCGGAGACGGGCGAATTGTGATCGTCGAAGCTGCCATGAGTTCCGGTTATTCTTTCGTGCGGACGGTCACCACCACGGAAAGCCCGGGCCGTAGCTTCGTCGCAAGAGTGGAGTCGTCCAGCGCGATCTTCACCGGAATCCGCTGCACGACTTTGGTGAAATTGCCGGTCGCATTGTCGGGCGGCAACAGAGCGAATTGCGATCCGCTGGCGGGCGCGATCTCGGCCACTTTGCCGCGAATGAGTTGTGCGGGATATTCGTCAATCCGCAGTTCGGCAGAGTCCCCAATCTTCACGTTGGTCAACTGAGTTTCGCGATAGTTCGCTTCGACCCACTTGGTGAGGTCGACAAAAGAGATAACCTGAGTGCCGGGGGAAACGAGTTGCCCCGGCCGAACTTGCCGTTCGCCCACCGTACCGTCGTTGGGAGCAAAAATTTTGGTGTAACCGAGATCCACCTGAGCCACGGCCAGGCTGGCTTGTTTGGCGTGCAGATCGGCCTGAAGTTGTGCGCCCTGCGATTCGAGGACGACTTTACTGCGCCGCTCGGCCTCGACGGCGAGTTCGCTGCTGCGCAGCACGGTTTGCGCTTGAATAAGATCGGCCTCACGGCTGGCAAATTGAGCGGAGAGGCTTCCTTCGGCGGCAACGGCCGTCTCGAGATTTTGCTCGGTCGTCGATCGAGTCTGATACAACCCTTCCTGGCGCTTCCGTTCCGAACGGGCGCGAATCAACTCAGCCTGCACGGCATCTTTGCCGGCCTCGGCGGCTGCAATCTGTGCCTTCGCCTCATCGATGCCGGCCAGCGCTTTCGCGATGCGCGTATCCTGCAACTCGCGCTGGCGAAGATTCTCATCGATGCCGGCACGTGCCGCCTCGACCGCCGCTTTGGCCTGATTTACTTGCGCCTGATAGTCATCATCCTGCAATTCGACAATGAGGTCGCCTTTATGGACTTGCTGATAGTCCGCCACGTCGACTGCTCGCACGATGCCCGGCACCTTGGTACTGAGCGGTGTGAGGTCACCGCGAACGTAAGCATCATCCGTGATTTGTTCGACCTTGCCGCCTTCCCACGCATTCCAGTTGCGGGTAATGGTGATCAAGACAGCTAGAGCCAGTAGCACTACGAAAATGGGTGTTAAGTACTTCTTCCACCCTGCGCTTCGGCGAGGGCCTGCCTCAGCGGAATCGGTCTGAGGCGGCAGCGGTTTCGGAGCCGGCACCGCGGATCCGGCGGACACGGGCGACGTGGACATTAGAGTTGCTCCTTGAGCACGCAAAAATCTCGCAGCGCGAGAGTTCTCAAAGTTCTGCTGGAGCAACTGCGGTTCCACTTGGCACATCGTACGACTGACAGACGCAATTGCAGGGTTGCGGCAGCAATCGGAACAAATTCTTGTGTTTCTGACGAGACCAACGGACGAATCGAGTTCCACCGCCGCCATGTCACATGACACGTGACACTTGACACAGCTTGCCGCGCAGCAGACACGGCCACGAGCGCACGCTTCTCGAAATTCAATTAGGCGCAGGAAACGTCTAGCGGATGGAGTCTCAGCGCGGTGAGCGCGCCACTCGCCGTGACGTGACCGATTGGAACCGTGCTTGCTGAAGAGGCTAGCAGGTGAAACTGTGCGTGCCTTCGCACCCAACTCAGTTCGCTAGAGATGAAAGGAAATCGATGAACTGGAAGAAATTTCTTGCAATCAGTCTGGCGTTCATTGCGTTCGCGCCGGCGAGTTCCGCCTTCGCCCAGAATTCGGCATCTCCCAAGAACGACGCCGCCAAGGCCCCAGCCTCGAACGACCCGGCTCAAGCCAGCTCCGATGACTTCGTTAACCTTTTGCGCAGAGATGTAAGGTCGCAGAAGAAGCAGATCATCGCTCAGAACATGGAGTTGAGCGATGCCGAGGCCCAGAAGTTCTGGCCCGTCTACGATCAGTACGCGGCCGACCTCTCGAAGATCTATGACGTGAAACTTGCGCTGCTGAAGGACTATGCCGACAACTACAGCACCATGACGGGCGATCAGGCCGAAAGCTACATCCGCAAGCGGGCCGAGGTGGAACAATCCATCATGCAGCTGCGATTGAAATACATGCCGGCGTTCCGCAAAGTGCTTTCCGGCAGGGAAACCGCGCTTTTCTATCAGATCGACTGGCGGCTCGGTCTCGCGGTCGACGTGCAGCTGATCCAGGTGCCGCTGATTAATCAGTAAGCGGCGCCCTCCAGGCGCTAACTGCCGTGACCCGTGGAATTTCTCGGCCAAGCTCTTGCGGCCGCGATCCTCAGCACTCTGACGCTCGCTATAGAGTCCGCGGGAATGGCCGTCCTCATCCATTGGGTGCGAGCTTACTTTGCGCGCGGGATCAGGATACAAAGCCTCTGGCAAACTGCCGTGCTCATGACTCGATTCACGAGCGTGACGATTCTCTTGCACCTTCTGCAGATCGTGCTATGGACAGTTTTTTATCGCCTGCGATGCTTCCGATCGTGGGAACCCAGCTTCTATTTCTCGGCGACCAGCTACTCCACCGTGGGGTACGGCGATGTTGTTCTTCCGCCAGTCTGGCGACTGCTTGGGCCGACAGAGGCGATCATGGGCGTTTTGATGTGTGGAATTTCCGTGAGCGCGCTCTTCGCCATTGCGACACGGCTGATCGGAAATGAGGCGCAGGCGGAAGCCCGATCTTAGCGGAATCGACAACGACGCGGACGAACCGGCATCCATCAGCTAGTATCCGCGGCAGTGGCCACCGGATCGGTCCCGCCGGATCACTTGATCTCTACCCTTTACTGGGCGCCAATCGACCCGGCGGCCCAGCCTGCGGATAACGGAGTTACCAGCTTTTCAATCGCCCGCTGCATCGTGCGATTCATCTCCGAGACCACGGTGGGCACATCGCGCTGGTTGACGTCTCCGATCTCCGAAACGGCGTTGCTCCAGACAATCGCTCCGGTGGCGACGCTGGTCATTTGGGCGGAGATCGCAACCTGGACTTTCACGCTGCCCTGATAGTCGAGTTCCTCAAGCTTCTCAAGGCGTCCGCTGAGCACGTAGTCGATATCACGGCTTCCGTCGTAGGACCGCACATGGGCAAAGGCTCCGCTGGCGCGCAGGCGTTCGACCATCGCATTGGTCACGAAATCACGCGGATCCACCGCCCAGCGGTGGTACGCATAGAAGCCGATCTGTTCCGGAGATATTTTATAAGCAATTTCTCCCTGACGCAGGTAGGTGGGCGCGCGGAATTCGCGGATCGCGAGAGTGGCATGCGCCTTCTCCGGTGCGGGCGGATCCGGTGGCGCCGGCAGGTTCAGGGTGTAATAGTCAGGATATCTCACCCTTCCTCCACAGCTCGTCAGGATCACGAGAGCTGACACGAAGAAAGCAATTGCCGCCAAAGTTCTTCTCGTACTCATCCGGCGGCGACGTCCGCCGAAACAGCCGAGGACACTTGTCGATTCACTCAAGCGCATCATTTCGGCACCTTCCTATCCTCAGGCTCTTTGATCCGAATCAGGCTCCACGGGCGCTGTTTCACCGAATTGGTCAACTCGTCCAGATTTTCGGTTGCGATCCGCAGGTTTTCGATTGTGTCGTCAATCTTGTAATCGTTCGCTTTCACCAGCACCTGCATATCCGCCAGCAATTGCTTCGCCTGGAGCAAAGTATTCTGGAGTTCGACCACATCTTTGCGGATGGGCTCGCGAATCTCGGTGACGGTACCGTTCACGTTCTGAATGGTTTCGTCGGCGTGCGCGCTGAGCGTATTCAACTGATCGGTAAGGCGGTCAATCTTGGGCCGCTCCGTCGCCAGCATTGCGTTAACGTTATCGAGCACTTCTCGTATCTTCTGTTGATTGGGTGGGCCCGTCACAGTGTTCAGGTTCGCGAGCAGAGTGCGCGCATCCCCGCTGATTCCATGCAGCTCGCCTCGCACCTCGGTGATCAATCCGTTGGCGTTGTCGGCAACCACCGCAAGTTTCCCGGTGATCTCGTCAAGACTCATGGCCTCCTGCGATGGGATGGTGGAGTCCGGGAGCAGGCGCTTCGCATCGTTGCTGCCGGTAGTGATGGAGAGTGCGGCTGGGCTCATCACGCTGATCAGCCCCAGCTTGGCCACTGATTTTTCGTTCAACGGAGTGCTGTCCTTCACGCCCAGCAGAATCTCAATCCGTGTGGGGTCGGAGGCGTAGGGCCTTACCGCTGTTACCTTCCCTACATCGATTCCGCCGAACAGCACAGAAGCTCCCGGTTCCAGCCCGCCCGCGTAACGCAGATAAGTGTGGTATGGAATCATGTGCCCGCCTAGCTGCGCGTTGATCAGGTAGATCAGCGTGAAGGCCAGGAGCGAGAAGCATCCCAGAACGAATGCTCCAACTTTCGCTTCCGTGGTCATCGGTAGACCTCCTTGGACTGCATGTATTTTTCGAAGTAACCCGCCACGCCAGGCATCTTCGCGATATTTTCCGGTATGCGATCGAGAAACTGCCGCACGCGCGGATTCTGGCTCGCCTTGATTTCGTCCTTCGTACCGATCGAGCTGAATGAGCCCTGATAGAGCATGGCGATGCGGTCTGCGATGCGGAACGCGCTCGGCATTTCGTGGGTAACCACGATGACCGTCATCTGCATTGCTTCCTTGACGAGCAAGATGAGCTCATCGAGTTCTGCGGCAACAATCGGATCAAGCCCGGCCGATGGTTCATCGAGCACAAGAATCTCGGGACCGAGCGCGAGTGCTCGCGCCACGGCCGCACGTTTCTTCATCCCGCCGGAGAGTTCCTGAGGGAGCAACTTGCCAAAGTCGGCCAAGCCAACCCCAGCCAACTTCATCCAGACCATCAGCTCGACGACGGGAGGTGCGAGCCGCGTATGTTCACGTATTGGCAGGGCGACGTTTTCTTCCACCGTCAATGAATTGAATAACGCGGCGCTTTGGAACGCCACGCCAATCGAGCGTAGTACCTTCTTAAGCTCGGACTTCGAGCAGCGTGTAATGTCCGTTCCCTTCACGTGGATGCTGCCTGACTTAGGGCGCTCCAGTCCGATGATCTGCCGCAACAAGGTGCTTTTTCCGGAACCGCTTCCACCCAGCAACACCATCGTCTCTCCGTGCTCGATGTCGAGATTCAGCCCGTTCAGCACTCTGCGGCCGTCGTACTCAACTACAAGATCGCGGACGGAAATGATAGGCGTCACTGTTTCACCGTGAAGTAAAAAATCGTGGTGAAGACCGCGTCGGCAATGATGACCAGGAAAGTCGACTTCACCACCGCACTGGTAGTGGAACGGCCCACCGAATCGGGGCCCCCTCGGACCCGGAAACCTTCCAGGCATCCGACGTGAGCGATGATGGTTGCAAACACCACGCACTTGATGAGCCCCGTGATTACGTCGCGCAGAGTAATGGTAGTCAACACGTAATGGGTGTATAGCAGCGGCGACAGGCGGGTGCTGAAGAACATGAACAGCGCACCGGCGAATATGCCGAAGACGTTCGCAATGATGCTGAGGCAAGGTACGGTAATCAAAGCCGCCAGATACTTCGGGGCCAGGACAAACTCCACAGGCTCGAGTGCCATCACGCGGAGGGAATCGAGTTCCTCAGTCACCTTCATCGTCCCGATCTCGGCCGCGAACGCCGAGCCGGAGCGACCGCTGACGGCAATCGCGGTGAGCAATGGTCCCAGTTCGCGGGTGAAGCCCACCGCTACGAGCTCGATGACATAGTGCAGCGCTCCAAAACGGCGCAGTTCCGAGGCTCCCTGCATGGCCAGAATGAAGCCCGTGCAGATCGACATCAAAGACACCATCGGCATCGCGTCCACGCCGATTTCGAGCATCTGCTTCACCGTGGCCCGCCAGCGGTAGCGATTTCCCACGAAGGGGAGCGCCTGCGCCATCGCCCGCATGGTGGCCCACCACTGAATGTTCAGGCTTCCGACGTAGTCGAGATGTTCGATTGTGCTTTCGCCGACACTCTCGAGGACATTTGCCATCAGGACACCTTTTCCTCCGAAGCACTCGCATCGAACAGTGCCAGCACTCCGGTGACTTGGAAGAGCCGGAGCGAAGCGCCACTAAGTCCCTGCAAGCGGAAACTGATCTGGTGACGGCGGGCGACTCGCAGAGCCTCAATCAGCGTGGCGACCCCAGATGTTTCAATGTAAGAAACGCCGGCTAAGTCGACGATAACGGCCTGGGGTAACGCCTCTTGCGACAATAGAGTCTTCAGGTGGTCGCGAAGATCAGGCGACGAATCGACGTCGATTCGGCCGGCCACCCGGACTACGGCGTCCTTTCCCGCTTGATCGACTGAGATCTCGAGATTGCTGCTTGAAGGAATTGCAGGGCTCGTCACTATCGCTCCCAGTCCGTTCTCTACAATGTTGAATGCGCGATCACGTCCACGCCTGCGCCATCACACTCAGGTGCTTGCATGCAGCCTTCCACAATCGTCACCGCGACCGAGCGACGCGGAAATCAGATTTTTCTCCTTCGAATTGAGGGCCGCTGGGGTTCTCCGAGCGGTTGGCAACATGAGTGCTCCACGTAGCACGTCAGCGGCGTACTAACGTCGACCGGCATCAGTTGGAGACGACAGTCGCTCGGACGTCACGGACGTTGACGCCTCTGTCAGTGTGAATGACACCTTTAGTATTCGTGCCGTCAACGCACAACGGTGGTCGTACTCCAAGTCTTTCTCTTCGTTACTGTGGCATGTCGCTTCGGCAACGCCAGATCATTCGTGAACACATTACCCATCTGCCGAACCCATCGTGGCATACTGATTGCAGTTGAGATCAAAGGAGGGACAAGGGTATGAAACGAAGAATGCTTGTTTTGTTTTTGATCGTCGGATTTGGCGTGCTCGCATCCGCGCAAGATGTAGCCAACGACGTCGGCAAGGGAGCGAAGGACACGGGCAAAGCCACAGAGTCCGCGGCCAAAGACGTCGCAAAGGGCACGAAAAAAGTCACAAAAGCCGTGGCCCACGGCACTGACAAAGCCGCCACTGATACGGCCAAAGACACTAAGAGCGTGGGCAAGAAGACAGGCAAGGAGGTCGGGAAGGGCACCGAAGACGCGGCCAAAGACACAAAGAAAGCAGCAACGAAGACGGCAGACGAGGTGAAGTAAAGCACAGGTGTCGTTGTGGCTGCCCGGCCCTGCGCTTGAGAGCGGAGGGTCGCGGGGTTTCTCGCTGCCAAACGCCGTCGAGGAAGGACAGGAACAAATTGAAGCCAGGTGCGCAGGTAGCTGCCTGCTGCGCTTTCGTCGCAGCTGCGCTCATCGGCGGATCCTCCGCCACCACCCCGCCGAGTGCATATCAGGGTCCCTCGAACTCAGAAGTCATTGGCTATCTCCTTCAGTCGGTGAACTGGTATCGCCACGCGTATACCGAACGGCAGGTAGCCAACGAACCGGCCGACTTAATGTTTCTCGATGACAATCAGGCGATTGAACGGCAGGTGGTGAGGCTCTCGTTCGATTTCGCCAAAGCGGCTGCGCTGCTCGAAACCAGCGCCGATTCTCTACACGGCCGGCCAGCCTCCTCAGGTCCTCGTTCTGCCGATCTGGCCCACTTTATCGAATTGAAGAACCGAAATGATCAACTAAGCCAGCAAGCAATCGAGGAGATCAAGAACCTCGACCAGCAGATGAATAAAGCCAGGGGAGCCGATCGCAAGAAGTTGAAAGCGGCCGAGGAAGACGCGCAAACTCGATTGCAGCTCCTGAACGCAGTCGCGCAGGGCCTCAATGATCTGGTTGAGTTTGTCCAAGGTCCCGGCGGAGAAGCCGACAGCGGACATTTGGATTCCACCATCGACGAGCTTGCGCAATCGATACCGGAAATGACGGGCACGGCACTTTCTTCGCCGGCAGCGCCACTGCAGGAAGCAAGTTCCCGAACGGCAGGCGGTGACGCCGGCATCCTCGGCTTGGTATCGGATGTCTCCGCGATGAAGCATAAGCTTCACGTCGTGGACGATAAGACACTCCTCACCGATAACTTGACGCAATCCGAAAATAACCTGCGCATCCCGCTGGCGGATTTCGTTACTCAACTCATGCAACGTGTCGCCACAAGTGACTCCCAGTCCGGCGATCTTGTGTCGTTGCGTGAACAGAAGTCGCACCTCGACGGCATAACGGTCGACCTCAAGCAGTTGTCTCCGGTCATCGTAGCGCTCGACAAGCAAAAGGTTCTGCTTGCGGAGTACAAGTCGCATCTTCTGCCCTGGCGAATTGCAGTGGCTGGCCAATACAGGCAGGCATGGAAGCAATTGTTGATTCGCCTGATCGTTGTGTTGTCGATCATAGTTCTGCTCGTTACAATCGGCCGGCTTTCGCGACGCTTCACACTGCGGCATGTCCAAGATCCAAACCGCCGACGGTTTATTAACATGAGCCACCAATTTCTGACTCTGTTCGCCATTACGGTGGTCATCGTGTTCATGCTGGCTTCTGACTTGAGGTCGGTCGCGACATACTTTGGGCTTCTGAGCGCCGGACTTTTGCTCGCACTCGAAAATGTGATTCTTGCCACTCTGGGCTCTCTCCTGTTGGTGGGCAAGCGCGGAATCAGAATCGGCGACCGGGTGCAGGTCTCAGGAGTCACTGGCGATGTCATCGATATGGGCTTGCTGCAATTCCAGTTGAGAGAGTTCGACGTAGAGAACGGAAAATACACCGGTCACGTGGCAACTTTTTCAAATTCGCTGGTTTTTGTATCTCCCGCCACGGGTCTCATGAGATTCGATTCTGCTGCGGAGAAAACCGCGCAGGCAGCGAGCAAGGGCGGAACTGAGCCGCAGACAAACCATCGCGTTTCGGTTGCGGGTGACTAGAGCCGGCTCATGGCTGCGAAGCTCACGCTGAGCATCCTCCCGAACTACCTCGGCCGCAACGTCATTCGATTGACTTTGGCTTTCCTGTCACGGTCATTGACACCGGCGGTTTCGCGCCAGAGCGGGTTGCTCAGGTCTATCCCGAGATGATTTCCACATAAATCTGGGTTTCAATCTGCGCTTTCCTGCCGCACCGCTGTTCGCTGCAAGGGCTTTTCGATGGTAGTGAGCTTGCATACATTCGTGGGTGACGTGCTGGAGCACCTGCATGCTTCCGGCTCGGCAGCACTCTCAGTTTCATGAGGTGAGATGACGATGCAAGTCGGGCTCATGGTCCCCTGTTACATAGACATGTTCTATCCACACGTCGGCGTCGCCACCCTCGAGTTGCTCGAAAAATCAGGCGTCGACGTCGTATACCCAAAAGAACAGACTTGCTGTGGCCAGCCCATGGCCAACAGCGGCTGCTATGAAGAGGCGCGAGCGACTTGGTACAGGCATCATCGCCCCCAGGCTGAGCAGAAAGACGAACGAGCCAGTTAAACGAGGTTAGTTAGTTCATGAACACGACTCCGGGGCTTTCGAGGAACGCGATTCTGGATGCAGTGCGGACCAACCAACCGCCCGCGCAACCGATGCCCGCCATCCCTCATTTTCAGGCGAATCAGCCCAGCGGCCTTGTGGCAGCCTTTTGCGAGTCCGTCGCTCGCATGGCGGGAGTCGTCGTCCCCGAAGCGCTCGATGGCGACGTACCTGATTTGGGTTCGTTCCTGCGCACCAAGTTTCCCGATGCCAAGGTCATCTGCTCGGCGATTCCGGAATATCCCGGGACGATCGAGCCGGCAAGCCTCAACCATTGGTCGGAGGCGAGCACAATCGATGTCTGCATACTGCGGTCGCCGATGGGTGTGGCCGAGACCGGTTCCATACTGCTCTCCGACATCGAATTGCAGGTAAACACGATCGCGTTCCTGGCACATGATCTCATCGTGCTGCTCGATCCGAAGCAGATCGTCGGGAATATCCACGATGCCTACGAACATCCGCACTTCAAACAGAGGCATTACAGCGTTCTGATGACCGGTCCCTCGGGTTCCGGAGACATCAGTGGGACGGTGGTCCATCCGGCTCAGGGCGTGAAGACTTTAACCATACTCCTCTCGCCTGCGCCCGATGCTGGTCAACGCACTGGATGAATACAAAATCATTGGATGTGCGGACGATTTGCTCGAGGTTTTCGCCAAACAGAGGCTGACAAAAAGAACTAAGAAGGAGATCTGAAATGCTCAAAGGCTTCAATTATCCGCTCACCCCAAAAGGCAAATCGACGCTGAACCCAGCTCCGCCGTGGTACTACTCTTCAGACTTCCTCAACATCGAATTTTGGGCAGAGCCCGCTGCCGTGGCGGCGGTATTACCTCCCGGGCTAGACGCCGATCGCTCCGCGAACGGGCATGGCAATGCTTGTTTTTACGATTGGCAGTTCACCGGCAACGACGACGAATATCTCGACCCCCAGCGTTATCAATACCGCGAGTTCTTTATCCTCGTCGATGGGTTGTTCCAGGGCAAACCAGTCTCGTATTGTCCGTATATTTTCGTGGACAACGATGCCGCCATCGCACGCGGTTGGACGCAGGGCTATCCAAAGCGGCTTGGCGAGGTTTTTCAGACCAGGTATTACGCGGCGACGGGAAAGGCGGGGCCCGCGCTTGCCCCGGGCTCGAAGTTTGCCGGGTCTATGACATCGAGCGGACAACGGATGGCAGAAGCTGTTGTGACTCTGAGAGAACCGATAACCGAGATGTCTCTCTTAAAGCAGAAACCTGTCATCAATCTCCTTCACACTCCGCGTCTCGCGGCCGACAAGCAAGACCAACCGGCCGTGCATGAGCTTGTGGAAAATGTTCCTCGCGACGTGAAGATTGAGCAAGCGTGGATCGGCGAAGGTTCTTTGACGCTGCCGGTCTGTAGAGGTGAAGAACTCTCCGACCTGGCGCCCGTCCGTTGCGGCAAAGGAGTGCGGGCTTCACTGGCCTACGTTGTCGATGACCTAAAAACGCTGAAGGATTTGAGAAGGTAGCTAGCGAGGTGCGTTGTCTCGCCGTCCCATGAATTTTCATTTTAACAAGGAGATGTTATGTCAAAAACAGCAGCAGATCAGATCGCGGAAATGATGATCGAGGCAGGCATTCAACGCGTCTATGGAGTGGTCGGCGATTCGATCAATCCCATCGTCGACGCCATTCGCAGGACCGATGGAAAGCTGCGCTGGGTGCATTGTCGAAACGAGGAAGTTGGCGCGTTCGCGGCCGGTTCGGATGCACTATTAACCGGGCAGATCGCGGCGTGTGCCGGATCGTGTGGTCCCGGCAACCTCCATCTGATCCAGGGGCTTTACAATTCTCACCGCAACCGGGCGCCAGTGTTTGCGATCTCCGGGCAGGTGCCGACTCGTTTCCTGGGCACCGAATACTTTCAGGAGACACATCCCGAAAGAATCTTCCGAGACTGTAGCCATTATTGCGAAGCGGCCTACACCGCAGTGCAGGCGACGACCATGAGCCGGATGGCGATTCAGACAGCCATCACCAGGCGCGGCGTTGGCATGGTTTGCATTCCCGGCGATACACTGGCGCAAAACGCAGCGGTCGATTTGCCCGCGCATCCGTTTTCCACCGAAGTTCCCCGAATTCGTCCGACGGATGGCGATCTCGACAAGCTGGCCCAAATCATCAACTCCGCGCGGCGGCCTCTGATTTTTGGAGGTGAGGGCTGCCGAGGCGCTCGCGATCAAGTTTTGGCGCTGTCGCAAAAACTTAACGCCCCAATCGGATTTTCCTACCGCGGCAAAGACGTGCTGGAAGCCGACAACCCCAACGCCGTGGGAATGACAGGCCTCCTCGGTTGGGGTGGGCTACAGAAGGGATTCGACCGGTGCGACGTTTTGATCATGTTGGGAACTGATTTTCCCTATGTCGATTTCATTCCGAAGCACGCGAGAATTATCCAGATCGACGTTGATCCCACGCACCTGGGGCGCCGCGTGGCACTGGACCTGGGGCTCTGTGGGCACATTGCCGAAACCGTGGGCGCACTGCTACCGCGCATCAAATCACGCGGCCAGGATCGTTCATTCCTGGATGAAGTCTTAGCCAGTCACGCGGCTGCCATGGAGCACATGAAGGCATATGTCGAGCACGGTGGATCCGATGGCAAAATCCGTCCCGAACAGGTGGGCGATACAGTCAGCCGCCTGTGCTCACCCGATTCGATCATCATCGCGGACACGGGCATGTGTGTCGTCTGGGCGGCGCAACACCTGCGGCTGCGTCCGGGACAAAGAGTAATAACATCCTTCAATCATGGCACCATGGCCAATGCCATGCCCGACGCTATCGGCGCACAAATGGCATTTCCGAACCGGCAGGTCATCACTTTCTGTGGCGACGGCGGTCTGTCTATGTTGATGGGCGATCTGCTGACTATCGTCGCGCAAAAGTTGCCCATCAAAATCATTGTCTTCAACAACTCAACCTTGGGAATGGTTCGCCTGGAAATGATGGTCGGCGGTTATCCCTTCTGGGGGACCGAAATGCACAACCCCGATTTCAGCGCGGTGGCGAGGGCCATCGGATTCCATGCGGAACGCGTGGAGCGAAAGGAAGACCTCGCGTCTGCGATGGAGCGTGCCTTCGCACATCCTGGGCCAGCGCTGCTGGATGTCACCACCGATCCGGATGCCCTGTCGGCTCCGCCGAAGGCAACCTACGAAGAAGCCCGCGGATTCGCATTGGCGATGACTCGAATGGTTCTGGATCATCGCGGCGATCAGGTGTTTGAGCTGGTCAAAGACAACATCCGCGGAATGGTCTAATTGCATCTCGGGATGCGGATCGCTTTGCTGCAAGCCGGAAATGTCCGACTGACCGGCTTGCCAGCCCGGCATAAATGTGCGCCTGTGCGCCCCCAGTTCTCGGCGGCGCACAGCCGCCGCTAGTCGTTCCTATCGCGAATCACGAAACCGGAGACGGCCATGCATAAACTACTATCGGCAGACCCTACACTCCTCGGTCGTCCAGATGTAGCCCCTTCTTCCGATGCGGTTGACGAAGAGCTTGTTGGGGGAACTCCGGATGACCTCAAGGCTGAGCTGATCGAGATACTTGGCGAGGATGTTGTGCGGCATCGCATCAGCGACCTGGTGCGCTATGCATCGGACGCCAGCCCCTACCGGTACATTCCGAAGGTGATCGTACAGCCAAGAAACATCGATCAAGTGGCGGCGATATTTCAGTATTGTACCCGCAAAGGCCACCATGCCACTTTCCGCGCCGGTGGGACCAGCCTGAACGGCCAATCGCAAGGCGATGACATCCTCATCGACACGAGGCAGCACTGGAGCGGCTGGAAAGTCGAGGACAATGGTGCGCGGATCCGCTGCAATGTCGGCACCACGCTTGGACGCATCAACGAAGTCTTGAAACCTTACGCTCGCCGCATGGGACCAGATCCTGCGAGCTTTAACGCGGCGACCATCGGCGGTGTACTGGCCAATAACGCGGGCGGTATGCGCTGCCCGCCGCCGATTGATTCCTACCATTCGATCGCCGGGATGAAAATCGTTCTCACCACCGGCACGATCATCGACACCGAGGACCCGCATGCCGAGGAACACTTCGCCGCCTCCGAACCGGAAATGGCGGCAGGGCTGATGAAGATTCGCGAGGAGCTTCTCGCGGACAAGGAAACCTGCGACCGAATCATCCGCAAGTACAAAATGCGTAACACCACCGGATATGCCATGCACGCTTTTCTCGACGGTGAAACGCCGGTGGAAATATTGCGGCGCTTGATGGTTGGCTCGGAGGGCACACTCGGTTTTGTGGCCGAGGCTGTTTATAGGACTTATCACCTGCCCGCCAGAACGGCGGTGGCATGGCTGCCGTTCGACACCATCGATGCTGCGGTCGCGCAAGTCGAAAAGCTGGTCGGACTCGGTGCGCAGGCAGTCGAGTTGATGATCGCCTCAGCGCTGACCGCGGCCTCCAAGCTCATAAAAGGCACGCCAAAGTATTGGAACGATCTCGATCCGAAAAACGCAGCGCTATTGGTTGAATTCGGCTTCGATAGCGAGCAGGAATTTGATGCGATCAAAAAGAGGGTCGGGGACGCGCTACGCGATGTGAAAATGTTGCAGCCTCTCGAAGCCATTCGCGAAGCGGAAGCGATTGAGCTTGCCTGGCATATTCGCGATGGCCTGCTCGGCATCGTCGGTGAGATGCGCCCGCAGGGTACAAACCTTATCATCGAAGACGTTTGCTTTCCGCCTGCACAACTTGCGAATGCTACTCGTGATTTGCTCGCCCTTCTCACCAAACACGGATATTCCGCCTCGGCTGCGGGACATGCTGCCTACGGAAACCTGCATTTCGTGATGATCGCCCGCCTGAGCGAAGCCGCGAGCCGTGATCAATACGATGCTTTCATGCGCGAGCTGGTCGAATTGGTTGTGGGTAAGTATGACGGCTCCTTGAAAGCGGAGCATGGAACCGGAATCAACATGGCTCCCTTTGTGCGGCGCGAATGGGGCGACAAAGTCACGGACATGATGTGGCGCGCAAAACAACTCCTTGATCCGCACGGAATTCTGGGTCCGAATGTCTTGCTGAGCCGCGATCCAGAGATTCACCTGAAGAACCTCAAGACCACTCCAGCGATCGAAGACATTCAATCCGCCTCGCATTGCATCGAGTGCGGCTTCTGCGAACCCGTGTGCCCAAGCCGCAACGTAACGGTCACCCCCAGGCAACGCATTGTTCTTCGCCGTGAGATGTCACGGCAGCCTGAATGGTCGAAGCTGCTGACCCAGCTGCAGCACGAGTACGAATACGACGCCATCGAGACTTGCGCTGTCGACGGCACCTGTGCCGACGTCTGTCCCATCGGAATCAATACCGGCGCACTGATTAAACACTTCAGGAAGATGCAGCACTCCTCGGGCGCTGAAGAAGTTGCCCTCGATGTGGCCAAAAAATGGGCGGAGGTGGAGAAGCTGGCGCGCGAGGGCGTCAAAGCTGCCGACGTTGTGCAAACAATTACGAGCCCCCATCTGCTTGGGGCCTTGACGGATCTGGCTCGCAGTATCGTCAGCAAAGATCTGGTACCCGGCGTGGCTGGCCCGATGCCGCACGCAGCTCCTGCCGAGCTTCCGGAGACGATACGTGAGGGAGCGGCAGCCGTGTATTTTCCAGCGTGCATCAATCGCATTTTTGGTCGAGACAACACCAGGCCAAAATCACCTGCGCTTCCTGAGGTTTTCGTGGCTCTGTCAAAACGCGCGGGCAAGCCTCTGTGGATTCCCGATGACGTGAGAGGCCTCTGCTGCTCGACGCCGTGGAGCTCCAAAGGCTACAAGCGCGGGCAGACATGGATGTCGGAACAGATGAGCGATGCACTGTGGCGCTGGTCTTACGGAGGGAGGTTGCCAGTAGTGGTGGACGCGGCTTCCTGCACACTCGGCCTCAAGGACGACATGTTGGAGCATCTCGACGATCAACGTAAGGATCGGCTGAAACTTGTCAACATCATCGATTCGATCGCCTGGTGCAAGGAGCTTCTGCCTTCCCTGCGCATTCACAAAGCCATCCCCAAAATCCTGGTGCATCCCACCTGTTCGACGGCTCACCTCGGCCTTAGCGAGACGCTCCTCGAAATTTCCAGCGCGCTGGCTGACAGTGCTGAAATTCCTTTGGGAACCACTTGCTGCGGAACCGCCGGCGACCGCGGCCTGCTGCATCCCGAACTGATTCACTCCGCCACGCGCGACACCATCGTACAAATCCAGAACTCGGGAGACGACACCCGCTTCGTTTCCGCAAATCGGACCTGCGAATTAGGTATGCGCCAAACCACAGGCAAAGTGTATGAGTCATTCATTTACTTGCTCGAAGAACTGAGTCGCCCGCAGGCAGGCTAGAGGAGCAGCCCTATGCGCATCGTGAATTTTGAAACACGTGGGGTCCCCGGAATTGCCGCGGATGAAGGCTCGGGCTGGCACGGCCTCTCACAGACGGACAGCGGATTTCCAGGCACTCTGCCCCAGCTGGTCGCACAAGGCGCGGACCTGTTGCGCATCGGTGGAAGCCTTGCGCAATCGCCGGCAGTCGATCTGAATACTGTCCGGCTGCTGCCGCCCGTGCCCGCGCCGCCGAAAATTCTGTGCGTCGGTTTCAACTACAGTGATCACCTGGCGGAAAGCGGGCTGAAGAAGCCGGAGTATCCGGAAATCTTCGGCCGCTTCGCTTCGAGTCTGATCGCTCATCAAGAGCCGATCCGGCGGCCTCGCGAATCAACTGCGCTCGACTATGAAGCGGAGCTGGCGGTGGTGATCGGCAAGCCGGGGCGCCGCATCCCCCAGGAGCAGGCCCTCGATCACGTGGCAGGCTACTCCGTGTTCAACGATGCGACCCTGCGTGATTTTCAGCTCCGCACACCGCAATGGACGATGGGCAAGAATTTCGACGGCACCGGATCGTTCGGCCCGTGGCTGGTAACGCCCGATGCCGTGCCGCCCGGTGCCTGCGGATTGCGCATCCAGGGCCGTTTGAACGGCCGCGTGATGCAGGATTCGCGCACCGACCTGCTCATTTTCGGTGTTGCGACGCTGATTGAAACGATTAGCGTCGCGATGAGTCTGGAGCGTGGGGATGTGATCATCACCGGCACGCCGGGCGGCGTCGGAGCGGCGCGCAAGCCGCCCGTCTTCATGCAGCCCGGCGATATCTTCGAAGTAGAGATCGAGGGAATCGGTGTCCTGGCCAATCCCGTGCAGAACGACTGAGAAAACGAAATGGAGCCAATCCCGTGCAATATTCCGATTACAAATGTTTCCAGCTCAGTTTTGATTCCGGGGTCGCATTCGTCAGCATCGATCACCCGCCGATCAATCTTCTTGATGAAGTTCTGTCGCAGGAATTCGACCAACTCGGCAGGCAACTTGAAGCCGATGAGAGTGTCCGCGTTGTGGTCGTGCAGAGCGCGCTTCCTGATTTCTTTATCGCCCACTCTGGTTTGGGCAGGGTTGGAGCCGCTTCCAAAGTGGTGTCTCATACGCCGAGCTTTCGTCTCACGCAGATGATCGGTGAGCGATTCAGGAACATGCCCAAGGCAACTATTGCCAAAGTCGAGGGACGAGCCCGGGGCGGAGGGAGTGAGATCGCGATCGCTATGGACATGTGTTTTGCGGCCATCGACAAAGCGATCTTCGGCCAACCAGAGGTGGCGGTTGGGCTGGTTCCGGGTGGGGGCTCTACGCAAAGATTGCCACGACTCATGGGGCGGGGACGCGCGTTGGAGGTGCTCTTAGGCTGCAATGATCTCTCGGCGGAGATGGCCGAACGTTACGGATATATCAATCGAGCGTTACCGGCTGATGAGCTGACGCCTTTTGTCGAGAAACTGGCCCGCCGTATCGCCTCATTTCCTCCGCATGCTATTGCTCACGCCAAGGCGGCCGTAGATACGGGAGCGTTTAGTTCGATGGCAGAGGGGCTTCTGGTGGAAGCCCACGAGTCCGATTTGAGTGTCGCCAGCGAGGTGACGCAAGCCCGCGTGACGGAAGCACTGAAGGTCGGTGCCGAAACCTACGAAGGCGAGTTAGAGATGGACTATGTATCCAGGCTCTCCCGATAACATACGTTAGTGACCGACGGCATGCATGATCTGCCCCATTTCCATCGCGTTGGTCGAGGGAATTTCTTGTAGAGATATGGCCAGCTGATCGGTCGGAATCCCGGTGAGGCCCTGGAACATCGACCACATTTGCCTTAGCATCTCTGCCTTGTCTTCATCGGTGTGGCCGATCCGCAGAACACAATTCAGCGCTGCGGTGGAAGCCGCCTTACCCGCCGCGTATCCGGAACCCTTGGGGTAGGAGAGGAATACCACGCGAACAAAATTCTCGGGAACCTTCATGATCGAACTATGGATCCGCGTGATTTCCTTCGCGATCTTCGCCTTCATCTCGTCGGACACAAATCCATCTTCGGTGATAGCGGTGTACAGCGGCATTTTGCGTTATCCTCCAAAACGAAATACCTGCGGGATAGTAATCGATAAAGCATATAAATAGCGTGAACCGGATTGGGAGAGGAAAATATGGCTGAAAGAATTCACGAACTACTCCTCCGCAACCTTCAGGAAGTTTTTGGAGAGGGCGACACTACGAAGCGCCGCTCCGCCATCAGCGAACTCTACACGGATGACTGTGTAGTCTATGTACCCCCAAGCATCCTGGTGGGTCACGATGCCCTCGACAAGTTTGCAGGTGACCTGAGAGCCACACATCCTCATTTCGCTTATGCACCCCATGCATCCCCTCAAGCCCTCCACAATGCCGGACGCCTCAAGTGGGGATCGGGTCCTCGTGGTGGGGTGCCATCCTATACCGGTGAGGACGTAATCATCGTTCGAGATGAAAAGATCGCAGCTCTTTATGTTTTTATCGACTCTCCTCTCTCGTGATCGGGACTGCAGGATGTTTGGCGTTACCGTCTTCTTACGAGTGCCCATTGGGAACGAAGGTCAACTTCCGGTTCACAATGTCAGCCTTCCCGAGTTGCTGGTCGGAGGCGTTAAACGCTCTGGGTATGGAAAGGAACTTTCCAGCTTTGCCATTGAAAAGTTTATGAGCGAGTTCTTCCTTTTTTTCCAGTAGAATCTGCGCGGACCTGGCAATGATCTTCGACCGTTCACTGAACGGGCGCGCCGCCCAGGCTCGAAACGCTTTGTCAGCCTTGGCTAGGGCGCCCAACACCTGCTCATCGGTATGCTCGGGGAAAGTCATAAGCACCTCTCCCGTCGCTGGATTGACGCTGCGGTATGGCACATCTGCTCCTTGCTTATTTCGAATAATTCCTTACGCTGCCCGCAACCACGAATGTGCAAGCAGGCTGCCAAGTCAGTGAGCCGCCGAACAATTGGTAAATGATTGAGATTGAGGGAATGGAGACACCAAGGTAGAGAACGATTTTATCTGCGAGTAATGAAAGTTCCGTCAGTGTCAATAACGCGTCACTTCATTGGGCACTGGATCCACGAGACCAATATCTGCTGCGCGAGCAAAAGCTCCGACACGCTCAGCGTCTGTATCAGATACTCGGGGCTCGGAGATTCTGAGTTAAGTCAAAAGAGAGGGAGCCGGTCTTCCTCCCAGGACTGCATCAATGTTGTCCAGCGCCAGCATCCCCATCGCCGTTCGCGTCTCGATCGTGGCTGCACCCACGTGCGGCAGCAGGAACGTGTTCTTTAGCGGCAGATATCCCGGATTCAGCTTCGGTTCGCCCTCGTATGTGTCCAAGCCCGCGGCCGCGACTTGGCCACTCTTGAGGGCAGCAATCAGATCCTCATCGACCACCATGCCGCCTCTGGCGGCGTTCACGACGATTGCGCCTCGCGGCAAGCAGGCAATTGCTTTCGCATCGAGGAAGTGATGGGTCTGCTTCGTCTCGGGGGCGTTTATGCTCAGGAATGGACTGACTCTGAGCAGGTCATAGAGGTTATCGTGGAATATCGCGTCTTCTTCAATTTCGGGAGGCAAACGATGCGGCTCGTGATAGTGGACCTTCATCCCAAAGCCGCGAGCGCGTTTTGCGACCGCCTGGCCGATGCGCCCCATCCCGTAAATTCCAAGAACCTTCCCTGTAAGTTGCCAGCCCAACAGCAACGTTAAGTCCAGTGGATTCCAATTTCCGCCATGGACGACCCGCAACCCCTCGTACGCTCGTCGCGATGCCCCAAGCAGCAAGAGCAGGGTGAGGTCTGCTACCGCGTCTGTCGATACCGCGGGAATATTGGTTATGGCAATCTTTCGCGTGGCTGCGGAGCTCAAGTCAATGTGATCATAGCCAGCGGAGTGAGTGGCGATGACTTTGACGGAGGATGCCACGCGGGAGAAAAACGCAGCGTCGAGTCTGTCTGCCGGAGTCACCAACATCGCATCAGCCCCGTCGGAGGCCGTGAGCAGTTCTTCCGGTGTGAAGTGCTCACCGATTTTCTTACGGCGCAGCTCAAACCCCTGCTTGAGTCGAGCCTCCACGGCATCGACGAAATACGCTGTTGCCACCAGAATCGGTTTGCTCATGAAACTGCCTCCTCGTTCTCGGGTGAAGGGCTGCAACTTCACCAAAACTGCGAGGAGAACATGCAAGATATATGCCATTCAGCCGCTAGTAAGAATTGCGCGGGGGATCTGACGGGCTAAAGTTCCGTGTCACCGGACGCCGCAGATCTGGGTTGGTTAACGTTCGCTGCTTCCGCGCGGCAGGTTTTCAATCGTGCCGGGATAAACCTCCCGGTCGAGAGTATCGGACGGCTGTGACGAGCAAACGGAGTTCGGCTTGGACAGAATCACTACGCTCAGCCGTAAGAGCGAGCACAAATCTTCTTCCGAACCGCGATGCCGACGTTCCCGTGAGCCCTGCACCAGTCGGCCCAGTCAAAGACGGTGCCGCAGCGGTCCGCAGCTGCTACTTGGTCCCCTTCTGCGCGTTCTTCTGCGGACTCGGAAGTAACCCAAAGATATCCAATTGCTTGTAGCTGGCGACATAGACCATGCCGTTGGCAATCATCGGAACCTGGTTGGAATCGCCACCATAATTCGGCCAGGTGCCGGCAGTCGCGCTGAACAAGGTAGCCATGGTCTTGCCGGTCGAGTCGGGATTGAAGGCCGAAAGGGTCATACTAGTCGATGTTTTGGAAACCGGCCGGGAGAGCGCCCAGATGATGGGATTCTTGCTGCCATTCGAAGAAACAGCTGTGAAGAAGCCGGCGTTCTGTCCGGTGGTCAGGGTCGGCGATTCCTTGGCCAGGGTCAGCGTCGGGGATGGCGAGGTTTGCAACTTCCACACCTCCACCTTTCTGCCGCCGCTGCTGACGACGCGAGCTATGCCGTCGGTGTCAACATAATACGATTCTCCGCACCAACACCCGCCGACCTGGTAGCTGCCCAGGACATTGTTTCCGCTGGTCGAATATCCTCCCAGGCTGTCTTCATTCATCAAGAACATCGTGCCATTCTTTCCCGCAGCCACGGCAAGATGCGGCGTGCTACCCGGCTGATCCGGAAGTATCATCAGGCCTCCGGAGCCGAAATCGAAATCGTTCTCATCGAGGCTGGCCCAGTCCGAAGGGGTGAACAGGTCAACCACGGTGCTCAAGTCGGGAGACACTGCGATTGCGCTCTCTTCAATGGCGGTAACCCCGTTATAGTTGGTTCCGGACTTATCGGCGTTCGCCGTAACGAAGAGCACGTTGCCGGAATCGTCGGCAGCCGGCCCGTAGCCGGACATCCAAATAGAGGCCAGAAAGAAGTTGTCAGGAGACGTAGCCAGCGAATCAAAGAGCTGATTGGAGCCAAGCGGGGTCAAAGTGGTCGCGCTCCAGCCCAGTAACCAGCCACGGCTGTCAGCGCCGAAGAGATCGCAGAAGCTTCCAAATCCGGCGTAGATATTACCGTTGGCCTCCAGAAGTGCCGGGCGCTGGCGCTCATACAGGCCGTTGAAGTTGAAGGTGGTTCCGTTTGTCAGCGTATGGGAAGCACTCACTGTGACCGGGGTCGCCTGGTCCCTGAGGCTACCAAGGTTCAAGGCATGAAGGACGTAGTTAGGATTAGGGCTGGCCTTGACATACGTCATCACATAAATAGTGTTGCTGGTCGTATTGATCACGGGAGTTGATGTGATTCCGAGATCGTTACCATTCCCTCTGCATCCGGCAGGCGCTGGCGCGGGCGTAGCGATATGCCGGCTCAGTAAAATCGTCCCGGCAACGGCGTCGATCGCATAAACCGTGTTGTTGTCGGTAACGACGTACACCACATTATGTTGGCCCTGGTTGGAACCGGCCGTGATGTTCACGTTGGGAACCATCAGCGGCTGCGCTTCCACCTGAGCGTCAACCTTAACCGTTGCCAGCAGGCCAAATTGGGAGGCATTCACGTTGGCCTGGGTCAATACCGTCTCGGCTGAATTCAATCCGGAGCGGTAGTTGTCATTGTGATAAGTCGTGACCGCGGATTGGGCCAGAAGCGCACAGGCCTGGGTCAGCAGGATGAAGGCAAACCCTGCTTTCCTGGCCGGATAATTGGCGAACACAGGGCGTAAAAAGCGCAACATTATTCCTCCCACGAAGGGTTTCATTCTAAGGTTGTGGCAATTGTGGGTCAATGAGAACGAAGTGAAGAAGTCTTAAGACCCTACGCAACATCCGGCGCGCGGGTCGTGAAGCATCGCGCGCGCAGTGAGCATTAACTAGGGATGCAGTTGGGATTGGGCCAGCCCGTTTTCTGGCTCCCGAGGATTGTCAGCAGTGAGCACTCACGTCAGAACCCCCTTGATCGTGCCATCGCCAGGCGCGGCGTCCATTTTCATCATGCACTTTGTGGGCTTCTCCGTAAGCCACCAACCGGTTCAGCACCGTGGTCACGGAAGCGGCAGGGTCCTTGTGGT
>Ga0210391_10000520_pt1 | contig 39944 bp, 31 predicted proteins | sample IncBWC12OmetaG_FD_160573 | JGI IMG/M metagenome (GOLD analysis project Ga0210391, IMG submission 160573) | Forest soil microbial communities from Barre Woods Harvard Forest LTER site, Petersham, Massachusetts, United States - Inc-BW-C-12-O ...
GCGAGGGCGAGCAGAAAAGCAGGCGCCCGTGCTGAGGTCAGCATGCGTCAACGCCAAATATTGGCGGAAGGGGTGGGATTCGAACCCACGGAGAGATTGCTCCCTCGCTAGTTTTCAAGACTAGTTCCTTAAACCGCTCGGACACCCTTCCGCTTGAGCAAATGCCTGGCAGGCCCTCGGCGACCCGGCCTAGCCTATCACGTAAGTGGCTGTTTTTACTCCATATCAGACAGTCTTTACTTGGCCTTGCGCGAGACGTCGTAAGTTCCCAGGCCGGGCTTGTAGCTTTTCTCATCGATGAACTGACGGATGCCTTCCTTGCGGCCTTCATTGTCGAAGGAATTCGCCGCCTCCTGGGCCCGGATCAGATAGTCCTCGGCGTTTTCGTAGGTCATTTCCATAACCCGGCGCACGCCATCCTTGGCCGCCTTGAGGGCCACGGGGTTTTTCTGCAGCAGCACCTGGCACAGCTCGATGACGCGCTCCTTGAGCTTCGCCAACGGCACCGCCTCGTTGACCAGCTTCCATTCGGCGGCCTTCTTGCCGCTGATGTTCTCACCGGTGAGGGTGTGATACATGGCATCGCGGAAGCTCATGGAATTGGTCGCCACCTTGGTGGCCCCGCCACCGGGGAGGATTCCCCAGTTGATCTCGGACAGTCCGAAGGTGGCCTCCTCCGCGGCGATCGCCAGGTCACAGGCATACAGCGGTCCATAGCCCCCGCCGAAGCACCAGCCGTTGACCATGGCAATGGTCGGCTTCTGGTACCAGCGCAGTTTCTTCCACCAGGCATAGGCTTCACTCTGGGCCTTGCGGGTGCCCTTGAGCCCCTGGGCCTCGGTCTCGCGGAAGTATTCCTTCAGATCCATGCCGGCCGACCAGGCGCTGCCCTCCCCGGTCAGCACCAGCACGCCGACATCGTCCCGGAACTCCAGCTCCTCGAGTGCCTTGAGCATGGCGCGGTTGAGCGGCGGGCTCATGGCATTGCGCTTCTCCGGGCGATTGAACTTCAGCCACGCGATGCGATTCTCGACGTGATGGGTCACTACATCTGCGGTGCTCATGATGGCTTTCCCTCAAGGTTTCACGATGCGCGCAAGCCCGCGCATGTACGGCTGCAGAACGGCGGGCACGGTAATGCTGCCGTCTGCGTTCTGATAATTCTCAAGCACCGCAACCAGTGCCCGCCCCACGGCCACTCCCGAGCCATTCAAGGTATGCACCGCTTCGGGCTTGCCGGTGGCCGGATTGCGCCAGCGCGCCTGCATGCGCCGCGCCTGGAAGGCCTCGAAGTTGCTGCAGGAGGAGATCTCGCGGTACTGCTCCTGCGCCGGCAGCCACACTTCCAGGTCATAGGTTTTGGCGCTGCCGTTGCCGATGTCACCGGCACACAGCGCCACCGTCCGATAGGGAATCTCCAGCCTCTCCAGCACTGCCTGCGCCTGCGACGTCAGCTCTTCCAGGGCCGCGTAGGAGTGTTCAGGCGTCACGATCTGCACCAGCTCGACCTTGTCGAACTGGTGATTGCGGATCATGCCGCGGGTATCCTTGCCCGCCGAGCCGGCTTCGGAGCGGAAGCACGGCGTGTGGCACACGAACCGCAACGGCAATGCCTCGGCCGCGACGATCTGATCACGCACCAGGTTCGTCACCGGCACTTCGGCCGTTGGAATCAGATAGAACGGCGGCTCGCCACGAATGGCAAACAGGTCCTGCTCGAACTTCGGCAGCTGGCCCGTCCCCACCAGGGCGGCGGCATTGACCATGTAGGGCGCGTAGATCTCGGTGTAGCCATGCTCGCTGGTGTGCAGGTCCAGCATGAACTGGGCGAGCGCCCGGTGCAGGTGCGCCACCTGATTGCGCATGACCACGAAGCGCGCGCCGGCAATGCGCGCACCCGCCTCGAAATCCATGCCGTTCAATCCCGCGCCCAGATCGACATGATCCAGCGGCTTGAACTCGAACTTGCGCGGCTCGCCCCAGCGGCGCACTTCGCGGTTGGCGGATTCGTCGCCGCCGTCGGGCACGGACTCATGCAGCAGATTGGGCAGGTTCAGCTGCAGCACCTCCAGTTCGCCCTGCACCGCGGCCAGGGCCGCATCCACCTGTGCCAGCTCGTTCGTCAGTTCCTCACCGCGCGCCAGCAGGGCGCTCGCATCCTGACCCTTGCCCTTGGCAAAGCCCACGGCCTTGGCGTTGGCGTTGCGCTCGGCACGCACCCGGTCGGCATCGACCTGCGCGCGCTTGCGATGTTCCTCCAGGGCGGTGAAACGCGCCTCATCGAGCACGTAGCCACGGCGCGCCAGATTGCGTACGACGCCGGGCAGATCGCTACGCAGGAGTTTCGGATCAATCACAGCGAACCTTTGAAGTTAAGTTTTCTTGTCCCGCAGGCGCGCCAGCGCCTCGGCGATGCGCAGCTCCAGGCCCCGGGGCGCGGGCCGGTAGTATCGCCGATCCGGCAGCTCATCGGGCAGGTAGCGTTCGCCGGCCGCGTAGGCCTCCGGCTCATCGTGGGCGTAGCGATAGCCCTGCCCATGGCCCAGTTCCTTCATCAAACGGGTCGGGGCATTGCGCAGGCGCGCCGGCACTTCCAGGGTACCGAAGCGCTCCACATCCTCGGTCACCTCGCCCATCGCCACATAGACGGCATTGCTCTTGGGGGCGCAGGCCAGGTAGACCACCGCTTCGGCGATCGCCAGCTCCCCTTCGGGGCTGCCCAGCCGCTCATAGGCCTGCCAGGCATCCAGCGTCAGGCTCAAGGCCCTGGGATCGGCGAGGCCGATGTCCTCGGTGGCCATGCGCATCACCCTGCGGGCGATATACAGCGGGTCGCAGCCGCCATCCAGCATCCGCGCCAGCCAGTACAGCGCGGCATCCGGATCGGTGCCGCGAACCGCCTTGTGAAGGGCGGAGATCTGATCGTAGAACTGGTCCCCGCCCTTGTCGAAGCGGCGTCGTCCGCCGCTGGCGACCTCCTGGGCAATGGCGAGCGTGAGTTCGCCATCCCATGCCGCCACCAGACCCGCCGCCAGCTCCAGCATGTTGAGCGCGCGGCGCGCATCCCCGTCGGCCGCCCGGGCCAGAAGATCCAGTGCTTCAGGCTGCGCCCGGATCTGGTCTGGCCCCAGGCCGCGTTCCGGGTCGCTCAAGGCGGCCTGCAGCACGGCCATCAGATCCTCCACCGACAGGGCTTTGAGCACATAAACCCGGGCGCGCGACAGCAGCGCGCTGATGATCTCGAAGCTGGGGTTCTCGGTGGTCGCGCCGATGAAGATGAGGGTGCCATCCTCCAGGTAGGGCAGAAACGTGTCCTGCTGCGCCTTGTTGAAGCGGTGCACTTCATCCAGGAACAGCACCGTGGGCCGCCCCCGGGCCTGGCGCTCCGCCCGTGCCTGCTCCACCGCCGCGCGTATGTCCTTCACGCCGGCCATGACGGCCGAGAGCGCCAGGAACTGGGCCTGGGCATGGCTTGCGATGAGCCGCGCCAGAGTGGTCTTGCCGGTACCCGGAGGACCCCACAGCACCATGGAATGCAGCCGCCCGCCTTCCAGGGCCTGGCGCAGAGGTTTGCCGGGCGCCAAGAGATGCGCCTGGCCGAGGTATTCATCGAGCTTGCGCGGCCGCATCCGATCCGCCAGCGGCCGCAGCGCCGCGCTGCCGGCGGTGAGTTCGGCGCTCACAGCAGCGCCGTGGCGTTCACGGCTGCGGCTTCCCGATGACATCGACACCCTTGGGGGGCGTGAACGACACCTCCGCCACGCTGACCGGCGCATTGCGCTGGGAGCGGCTGAAGATGAGCGTGGCCTGCTGGCCGAGCTTGTCCTCCAGGATCATCTGCTTGAGCTCACCGCCGGCGAATCCCAGGACAGCCTGGCGAAAATCCGCCTCGGCCGCGCGCGGCTTGACGCGCAGCCAGGACAGCCCGTCCTTCATGCCCGCATCGCTGATGGCGAAGGCCTTGCGCACTTCGCCGCCACCGCTCAGCAGCATCATGGGCGTCGCCGACAGCGCCGCATCCGCCGGCTTGACGGTCACCTGCTGCAGGTCGCGGTCGTAGAACCAGACATTGCGGCCATCGGCGATGAGCACCTGGCCCGAGTCGGTGCTGGCGGCGCTGCTGCCGGCCGCGCCCGCATCATCGTGCGAGTCCCAGCGAAAGCGCCCGGGACGCAGCACCAGAAGCTCGCCGCTGGTCTGATCGGTGGTGTGGCCCTGCGCATCCTTGATGGTCTGCGTGAACTGGACGCGCAAGGACTTCAAGCCCACAAGCCAGGTATCCAGGACCGTGTGGGTGGCTTCAGCCTCGGCCGGCGCGCTCGACTGCGCCTCAGCGACCGACCACATCAGGCTCAGAACCGACAGTGCGAAAAATAAAGCGGCGCTGCGGCTGCGCATCTCAACCCCCGGGAGGCGGTGGCGCCAGGACTTCGCGCGCACCGTTTGACTGCAACGGACCGACGATGCCGGCGGTTTCCATGGCCTCGAGCAATCGTGCGGCACGGTTGTAGCCGATCTTCAGCCGCCGCTGCACATAGGAAATGGAGGGCTTGCGCTCCTGGGTGACGATCTTCACCGCCTCGTCATACAGGGCATCGCCGTCCTCGCTGCCCCCCAGCGAGCCACTCTCGCCCTCCTCATCCGGCAACCCCGGAATCGGCATCGAGGGTCCGGACAGCACCTCCTCCACATAGTCCGGCGGTGTGGCGATCTTCAGCGCCTCCACCACCCGGTGCACCTCGGCATCCGAGACGAAGGCGCCGTGGCAGCGCGTGGGCATGGAGGTGCCCGAGGGCAGATACAGCATGTCGCCATGGCCCAGCAGGGTCTCCGCGCCCATCTGATCCAGGATGGTGCGCGAGTCGACTTTGGCCGAGACCTGAAAGGCGATACGGCAGGGAATGTTGGCCTTGATCAGACCGGTGATGACATCCACCGAGGGTCGTTGCGTCGCCAGGATCAGGTGTATGCCCGAGGCGCGCGCCTTCTGCGCCAGGCGTGCGATGAGTTCTTCGACCTTCTTGCCGACGATCATCATCAGATCCGCCAGCTCATCGATGATCACGACGATGTAGGGCAGCGGGGTCAAGTGCGGGATCTTCGACTGATCGATCGAGGGGTCATTCGAGGCCCGCTGGATGAGCACCGGATCGAGGATGGGCTTGCCCTTCTCATTGGCCTCGCGCACATGCTTGTTGAATCCGGCGATGTTGCGCACGCCGATCGCCGCCATCAGCTGGTAGCGGCGCTCCATCTCGGCCACCGACCAGCGCAGCGCATTGGCGGCCTGCTTCATGTCGGTCACCACCGGCGCCAGCAGATGCGGAATGCCCTCGTACACCGACAGCTCCAGCATCTTCGGATCGATCATGATCAGCCGCACATGCTCGGCGGTCGCCTTGTACAGCAGCGACAGCACCATGGCATTGATGCCCACGGACTTGCCCGAGCCGGTGGTTCCCGCGATCAGCAGGTGCGGCATCTTCGCCAGGTCCGCGACCATCGCCTGCCCGGAGATGTCCTTGCCCAGCGCGATCGCCAGCGGCGAGCTGATGTCATCGTAGGCCTTGGAGCGGATGATCTCCCCCAGGGTGACCAGCTCGCGCTTCTCGTTGGCGATCTCAAGCCCCATGACGGACTTGCCGGGAATGACCTCCACCACCCGCACGCTCATCACCGACAGCGCGCGCGCCAGATCCTTGGCCAGCGTCGTGATCTGACTGGCCTTGACCCCGGGCGCCGGGCGCAGCTCAAAGCGCGTCACCACCGGGCCTGGCTGCACCGCCACCACCTCGGCCTCCACGCCGAAGTCGCGCAGCTTGATCTCCACCAGCCGCGACATGGCCTCCAGGGCCTCGGGGGAATACAGCGGTTTGTGCGGCGGCGGATCATCCAGCAGATTCAGCGGCGGCAGCTCGCCGGGTTTGGCCGCGGCGAACAGCGGGACCTGCCGCTCCTTCTCCACCCGCTCGCTCTTGGCAACCGCCGGCGGCGGGGCCTCGATGCGGGTGGGCTTGCGGGTCGCGGCCTTCTTCTGCTCGGTCTCGACATTGACCTTGCGCGCCTCGCGGCGTTCGCGCCCCTCCGCGGCTTCGCGGCGCGCGGCGCGCCGCTCGCGAATCAGGGACACCGCACCCCAGGTCCAGGCCCCCAGTCGGTCCATGACCGTCAGCCACGACACCCCCAGCGACAGCGAAGCACCCGCCATCCAGGCCGCCAGCATCAGCAACGTGGCGCCCAGGAAACTCAGGCCCGCCTGCAGCCCCAGGCCCACGGTTTCGCCGATGGCGCCACCGGCGGTATGCGGCATCCCCCCGTCCGACCAGTGCAGCGTCGCCAGGCCACAACTGGCCACCAGCAGCAGCAGGAAACCGGCCACGCGCACCACGGTGTTGGCGCGGGAGGTGTGCTCCACCCGCTGACCACTGCGGAACAGGCTCCAGGTGACCAGGCCGATGGTCAGCGGGAACAGGAAGGCCGGGCGGCCGAAGATGTAGAACAGCAGGTCCGAGAACCAGGCGCCGATGGGCCCGATGCGGTTGTGGATGGTGGTGGGTTCGGTCGCCTTGGACCAGCCCGGGTCGGTGGCGCTGTAGGTGGCCAGGGCCACCAGCAGCACCAGCCCGGCGACCGCCAGCGCGATCACCGCGCTTTCCCGCAGGCCGCGGTTGACCGCGGCGGAAAATCGATTGGCTCCCCGGGCTTGCACGGTGGTGTCGGCCAAAATGTATCCTTGGGTGGGTCTTGGGTTCGTAGCCGCTTGATTTTATGAGTCCAAAGACCCATGCAACAGGCTACGCGCTAGTATCTTGGGAAGCTGCAACAAGGACGATTATACATGTCGACTACACGGCACAGCCGCCTCATCATTCTGGGCTCAGGACCGGCCGGCTACAGCGCCGCCGTGTATGCCGCCCGGGCCAACCGCGCACCGCTGCTGATCACGGGCGTGGAACAGGGTGGGCAGCTGATGACCACCACCGAGGTGGACAACTGGCCGGGGGATGTGGAGGGCCTGCAGGGGCCGGCGCTGATGGAGCGCATGCGCCGCCACGCCGAGCGCTTTGCCACCCAGATCGTCAACGACCACATCCACAAGACGCACCTGAACGAGCGTCCGATCCGCCTGGAGGGCGATTCGACCCAGTACACCTGCGATGCGCTGATCATCGCCACCGGCGCCACGGCTAAGTATCTGGGTCTGCCCTCGGAGGAGCGCAATCGCGGCCGCGGCGTCTCCGCCTGCGCCACCTGCGATGGCTTCTTCTTCCGCGGTCAGCGCGTGGCGGTGGTCGGCGGCGGCAACACTGCCGTCGAGGAGGCGCTGTATCTGTCGCATATCACCGAGCACGTCACGCTGGTGCATCGGCGTGACAAGCTGCGCGCCGAGAAGATCATGCAGGATCGGCTGTTCGCCCAGGAGCGCGCCGGCAAGATCAGCATTCTGTGGAATCATGCGGTGGAGGAAGTCCTCGATGATGGTCATGGCGTCAGCGGCCTGAAGGTGCGCGGCGTCGGCCATGGGCCTGAGCAGGTGATTGCGGTCAGCGGCGTGTTCATCGCCATCGGCCACTCGCCCAACACCCAGATATTCAATGGCCAGCTGCAGATGCACGACGGCTATATCCAGGTCACCGGCGGCTCCGCGGGCAATGCCACCGCCACCAGCGTGCCGGGCGTCTTCGCCGCCGGGGATGTCGCCGATCATGTGTACCGCCAGGCGATCACCTCGGCCGGTTCGGGGTGCATGGCGGCGCTGGATGCGGATCGCTTCCTGGAAAGCCACGTCGCGGGCCACGCCAGCGCGGCCCCTTAACCACCCACATGCTCGTCCGCCAGCACACCAGCATCGATCAACTGGATCTCAAAGCCTGGAACGCGCTGGCCGGCACCGAGGTGCCGTTCCTGCGCCATGAGTTCCTGGCGGCACTGGAGCACAGCGGCTGCATCGGCCCGCACACCGGCTGGACCCCCGCCTATATCACCCTGCACGATGAGCTGGGCCTGGCGGCCGCGGCGCCGGCTTTTCTTAAGGCGCATTCCTTCGGCGAGTTCGTCTTTGATTTCTCCTGGGCCGAGGCCTATGCGCAGTTCGGCCGCAGCTATTATCCGAAACTGTCGGTGTGCGTGCCCTTCACCCCGGCCACCGGGGCACGGCTGCTGCTGCGCCCGGATGTGGCCGGCGCCCCGCTGCGCCGGCGCCTGGCGCGGGCCATCGAGGACTTCACCAGCGCCAACCGCCTGTCCTCGGCCCATGCCCTGTTCTTCGATGAGTCGGACCGCGAAGCGTTCGCCGGGGCCGGCTGGCTGATGCGCCGGGACTGCCAGTTTCACTGGAGCAACCAGGGCTTTTCGGACTTCGAGCAGTACCTGGGGACCTTCACCGCCGAGAAGCGCAAGAAGGCGCGGCGCGAGCGGCGCCGGGTGCACGAATCCGGCATTGCCTTTGAAACCCGCTTTGGCACCGACATCGGCGAATCCCTGCTCGATACGGTGTATGCCTTTCATCGCGGCACCTTCCTGCGCCACGGCCATGAGCCCTACCTGTCACGGGCCTTCTTCAGCGAAATCGCGCGCACCCTGGGTGAGGCGCTGATGTTCAAGATCGCCCTGCAGCGCGGCCGGCCGGTGGCCGCGGCGGTGTTCTTCTGGTGCCAGGAGGCGCTGTATGGACGCTACTGGGGCGCCAGCGCCGACCATCACAGCCTGCATTTCGAGACCTGCTACCACCAGGGCATCGAGTTCTGCATCGAGCGCGGCATCCGGCGCTTCGAACCCGGTACCCAGGGCGAACACAAGGTGGCGCGCGGGTTTGCACCGGCGCTGACCTGGTCGGCGCACCACATTGGGGATCGCCGCTTCCGTTCCGCCGTGCACGACTTCCTGGTGCGCGAGGGCGCGGCGGTGGATGCCTATGCCAGCGAGGTCGGCGAACACGTGCCCTATCGGCGCGCGCCATGAAGACCATCACCTGGCTGTCGCCGACGGATCCGCCGGATCACTTTCCGCCCCCCGAGCGGGCGCTGGATGATCCGGCGGGCCTGTTGGCGGCCGGCGGGGATCTGTCCACGCCGCGGCTGCTGGCGGCGTACCAGCGTGGCATCTTCCCCTGGTACTCGCAGGGCCAGCCGGTGCTGTGGTGGTCACCGGATCCGCGCGCGGTGCTGATGCCGGGGGAGTTCCGTCTCACCCGCAGTCTGGCCAAGACCCTGCGCAATCGCGGCTTCGACGCCCGCTTCGACCATGACTTCCAGGGCGTGCTGGATGGCTGCGCGGCGCCGCGTGCGCACAGCCCGGGCACCTGGCTGCTGCCGGAGATGCGCGCCGCCTACCTGGAGCTGCACCATCTGGGGCATGCCCACAGCTTCGAGACCTGGCTGAACGGCGCGCTGGTCGGCGGTCTGTATGGCATCCGTCTGGGGAATGTGTTCTTCGGCGAGTCGATGTTCAGCCTGGAGCGCGACGCCTCCAAGGCCGCCCTGGCGCGGCTGGTGCAGTACTGTCAGGCGCAGGGCGTGGTGGTCATCGACTGCCAATTGCCCTCGCGCCACCTGCAAAGCATGGGCAGCCGGTTGATATCCAGAACGCAGTTCCAGGGCCTGTTGCGCGAGCACATTGCAATGGGGGCGGCGTTTGTGCAATATCCGCGCCCCAATGTCTAAAGAAGATGCGATACAGATGGAGGGTGAGGTCGTCGAGACTTTGCCCAACACAACCTTCCGCGTGAAGCTCAAGAACGGCCACGTCGTGACCGCTCATATCTCGGGCAAAATGCGCAAAAACTACATCCGCATCCTGACCGGGGACGCGGTGACCGTGGAAATGACTCCCTACGACCTGTCCAAGGGTCGCATCATCTATCGCGGCCGCTAGGCCTTGCGGCGCTTCAGGCCGCGCCGGCCTAAGCCGGCACCACCTGTTGGGTTGGTTGAACGTCCAGGGCGAGTCTTGACTCGTCATCGGACACGGTCACCCGCACGTTGCCCCCGCCGACCAGCCGTCCGAACAGCAGTTCCTCGGCCAGCGGCCGCTTGATGTACTCCTGGATGACCCGCGCCATGGGACGCGCGCCCATCTTCGGATCGTAACCCTTGACCGCGATCCAGCGCCGCGCGGCATCATCCAGGGTGAGGCCCACGCCCTTCTGCTCCAGCTGCGCCTCGATTTCCACGATGAGCTTGTCCACCACCCGCTCGATGGTGGCCGGATCGAGCGATGCGAATTGAATGATGGCATCGATGCGGTTGCGGAACTCCGGGGAGAACAGCCGCCGCACGGCCTCCATGCCGTCGGTGGCGTGATCAGCGGTGGTGAAGCCGATGGAGGCGCGGTTCATTTCCTGGGCGCCGGCATTGGTGGTCATGATGATGATCACGTGGCGGAAGTCCGCCTTGCGGCCGTTGTTGTCGGTGAGCGTGCCGTGATCCATGACCTGCAGCAGCAGGTTGAACACATCCGGATGGGCCTTCTCGATCTCATCCAGCAGCAGCACGCAATGCGGATGCTTGGCGATCGCCTCGGTGAGCAGGCCCCCCTGGTCGAAGCCCACATAGCCCGGCGGCGCGCCGATCAGGCGCGACACCGTGTGCCGCTCCATGTACTCGGACATGTCGAAGCGGATGAACTCGATGCCCATGGCAATGGCCAGCTGCCGGGTGACCTCGGTCTTGCCCACACCGGTGGGGCCGGAGAACAGGAAGCTGCCGACCGGCTTGCGCTGATCCCCCAGGCCCGAGCGGGCCATCTTGATCGATGCCGACAAGGCCTCGATGGCCTTGTCCTGGCCAAAGATCACCAGCTTCAGGTTGCGCTCCAGGGTCTTGAGCACCTCGCGGTCCGAGGACGAGACGGTCTTGGCCGGAATGCGCGCCATGCGCGCCACCACATCCTCGATGTGGCGCACTTCCACCGTCGACTCGCGCTCCCCGATGGGCTTCAGGCGCAGTCGGGCACCGGCCTCGTCCACCACGTCGATGGCCTTGTCGGGCATGTGCCGCTCGTTGATATGGCGCGCCGCCAGTTCCGCGGCGGCCACCAGGGCCTCGTCGGCATATTTGATGGAATGATGTTCCTCGAAGCGCGGCTTCAGGCCCTGCAGGATCTCGATGGTCTCGGACACCGAGGGTTCCACCACATCGATCTTCTGGAAACGGCGCGCCAGCGCATGATCCTTCTCGAAGATCCCGCGATATTCCTGGTAGGTGGTGGAGCCGATGCAGCGCAGCTCGCCATTGGTCAGCACCGGCTTGATGAGGTTTGAGGCGTCCATGACGCCACCGGAGGCGGCGCCGGCGCCGATCACGGTGTGGATCTCGTCGATGAAGAGGATGGCCCCGGGAATCTTCTTCAGTTCGGTGATCACACTCTTCAGGCGCTTCTCGAAGTCCCCGCGATACTTGGTGCCGGCGATGAGCGAGCCCATGTCCAGCGAGTAGATGGTGCAGTCGGAGAGCACCTCGGGCACCTTGCCTTCCACGATCAGGCGCGCCAGGCCTTCGGCGATGGCGGTCTTGCCCACGCCGGCCTCGCCAACGTAGAGCGGGTTGTTCTTGCGACGCCGGCACAGGATCTCGATGGTGCGTTCGACCTCGAGCTTGCGGCCGATCAGCGGATCGATGCGCCCTTCCTGGGCCATGCGGTTCAGGTTGGCCGCGTATTTCTCCAGGGCGCTGCCGCCGCCTTCGGCATCGCGCTCGCCATCGGAGCTGGTCTCCTCCTTGTCGGTCTTCTCCTCGGCTATTTTCGAAAGCCCATGGGAGAGGTAATTCACCACATCCAGGCGCGACACATTCTGGCGGTTCAGCAGGTACACCGCGTGGCTCTGCTTCTCGCTGAAGATCGCGACCAGCACGTTGCCGACGCCCACTTCCTTCTTGCCGCTGGACTGCACATGGAACACCGCGCGCTGCAGCACGCGCTGAAATCCCAGCGTCGGCTGCACTTCGTTGTCCTCGGCCTCCTCCAGCTTCGGAGTGGACTGCTCCAGGTGCTCCTTGAGTTCCTGTTTGAGTTTTGTGAGGTCTGCGCCGCAGGCCTTGAGAATCTCGCGAACCTTGGGAGTATCCAATATCGCCAGCAGCAGGTGCTCCACCGTCAGATATTCATGGCGGGCCTCACGTGCCTGGTGGAACGCATCGTTGAGACAGTATTCAAGCTCGTTGGACAGCACGTTGAGTAATTCCTTACGCCTCTTCCAGTGTGCACATCAGCGGATGCTGATGATCGCGCGCGTACCCTGTCACCTGGGCCACCTTAGTTTCTGCGATCTCGAAGGTAAAGACCCCGCAAACCCCCTTACCCTTGGTATGGACCTCCAGCATGATCCGGGTGGCGGCCGGACGGTTCAAACTGAAGAACTTTTCCAGCACATCGACGACAAATTCCATGGGGGTGTAATCATCATTCAGTAAGACCACCTGGTAGAGAGGCGGTTGCTTAACCTTAGGTCGCGCCTCTTCGACGACGACACCGCCGTCATGGCGGGCGGGAACGGGATCCGACATGTACTCTTTATAGGGTTAGCAAAACCCCAGCACAAGGCCCCCGGACTGTCGGCAAACGGACACAGTGAAACCAATTGGAAAACAATTGCTTGAGAGCAAAAGCGCAGCCCCCTTATGATTGCTTACCTGCCACACTGGCGCACGGGTCTGCTTTGCCACCCGCTGTGGCCTTGACGCCTGAGGGGCGAATTCGCATATGAGCACTGTTTCGTGGCTCCAGGGAGCAGGCCTGCCGGTCTCCCGCACCCAGCTGGTCACACGCGCACCGCAGGTGACCGTGTGGGTGCTGGCGGCGGCCCTGGGGGTCCAGGCGGCCGTCATCGTCGCCCATATCGCAGGCAGCGGGGCCGCCCCACCCCGCCACGATCAGGTGCTGGCCAACGTCATCGCGCGCGCGCCGCTGAATCTTGCGGTCCTGGACAATGGCCACCTGTTCGGCCAGGCCCCGCCGCCGCCTCCGGTGGATGACGCCAATGCCCCCGAAACCAACATGCCCCTGGTCCTGACCGGCATTATTGCGGCCAACGACCCGAAAAATGGGCTGGCCATCATCGGCACCGCCGCCAGCAACGCCAAGATCTATCCGGTGGGGGAGCGGGTTCCGGGCAATGCGCGCGTCCACGCGGTCTACGTCGACCGGGTGCTGCTGGAGCGCAATGGCACCCTCGAAGCGCTGATGCTGCCGCGCCGGTTCGGCGCCGGTCCGGCGCCAGCCACCGGGCCGGGACCCACGGCGCTGGATCGCGTCCAGCGCGCCATATCGAACGAACCGAGCCTGATTTCAGATGTCCTAAGGCCGCAGCCCGTTTACGCGGAAGGTAAATTGCGGGGCTACCGGGTCTATCCGGGCCAGAATGCCAGGGCTTTTGCCGCATTGGGCTTGCGAAATGGCGACATGGTGCTCGCGATCAATGGCACCGCGCTGGATGATCCGACCCGCGGACCGGACATTTTCAGCAGCCTGGGTAACTCGGATCAGGCACGCGTCACGGTAATGCGCAACGGACAGCAGCAGGATATCACCCTGAATATGTCGCAGATCGCCAACCAGGCCGAGCAGATGAGCAGCGGCGCCGCGGACCCGGGCACCCCGGCCGCCCCCGCGGATGCCACGGCCCCCTCGATCGCGCCGCCGCCCGAGGTACTGCAGCCGCCGTCCGCTCCGCCCCGGACCTTAAGGGACGGCCGTTAGGCCACCCTGCGGCCTCACGTCCCAAGGAAGATTCGATGACATTTTCAGAACTTCGCAAAGCCCTGGCCGCGACGCTGGCAGGCGTCGCAGTGCTGCTGGTGGTGGCCGCGGTACCGGTGGCCGGTCCGGAGCGGGCGTGGGCCCAGAGTGCCAGTGCACCCCGTAATGGTGCGCCGCGCAATGGCCAGGACGAAGCTCGCATCACCCTGAATTTCGACAATGCAGACCTGGGGCAGATCGTCGAAGCGGTGCAGATGGCCACCCACAAAAGCATCATCGTCGACCCGCGGGTGCGTGCCCAGGTGACCATGCGTTCCTCCACGCCGGTCACGCCGCAGGCTTTCTGGGAGATCTTTCAATCCATCCTGCAGGTGCACGGTTTCATCGCCGTACCGGGGGCCGATGGCACCTACAAGATCGTGCCCGATGCCAACCAGCGCTTCTATCCGGGCAATCAGGACCTGCAGGACAACATCAGCGCGACCTCCGATGAGGTCGTCACCCAGGTGATCCCGGTCAAGAATGTCAGCGCCGTACAGCTGGTCACGGTGCTGCGCCCGCTGGTGCCGACCACCGGGCAGATCAATGCCTACAGCCCGGCGAACATGATCATCATTTCCGATCACGCCTCGAACGTGAACCGGATCATGAAAATCATTGCCCGCATCGACCAGGTGGGTGATGCCGACGTGGAAGTGATTCCGCTGCAGAACGCCTCGGCCACCGAGATGGTGCGCGAGCTCACCAGCCTGAACCAGGGGCAGGCGCAGCAGGATCCGGGCGTGCAGCCGCTGCGGCTGGTGGCCGATGACCGCTCCAACAGCATTCTGCTCAGTGGCGAGCCGGGCTCGCGGCTGCGCGCCAAGGTGCTGATCGCGCACCTGGATACCCCGCAGCAGAACGGCGGGGATACGCAGGTGCGCTACCTGCGCTATGCCGACTCGGACAAGCTGGCGGCAAAACTCAAGGAGCAGCTCTCCGGAGTGGCCGCGGCCGCCAGCGGCGCCGGCGCGGCCGCCACACCCACCGCCCAGGAGAGCAAGAGCTCCCAGATCTGGTCCGACCCCACCAACAATGCGCTGGTGATCACCGCGCCGCCGAAGGTGATGAAGCAGATCAACGCCATCGTCGACAAACTCGACATCCGCCACGCGCAGGTGCTGGTGGAAGCCATCATCGTGGATGTGGATCTGACCAAGTCCTCCGAGCTGGGCGTGAACTGGGCCACCTGGGGGGAGACCAGCAGCGGCACCGTCATTCCCGGTGCCACCTTCCTGACCCCGGTGGGGGGTGCGACGCTGGTGGACCTGGCCAGCGCCATCGCCAGTCCCACCACCATCAACTCGGCCCTGGAGTCCGGCACCACGGTGGCCCTGGGCCGCGTGGCGCAAACCGGCATCAGCTTCGCCGCCATGCTGCGCGCCCTGCGCAGCGACACCGATACCAATGTGATCGCCACCCCCTCGGCGCTGACCATGGACCATCAGGAAGCCACCCTGAAGGCCGTCGAGGAAGTGCCCTTCGTCACCGGTCAGTACACCAACACCGGCACTTCAGGCGGTTCGGTGAGCCCGTTCCAGACCATACAGAACGAGGAAGTGGGCACCATCCTAAAGGTGACCCCGCAGATCAATGAGGGCGATGCGATCGTGCTGAAGATCGACATCGAAAGCTCCAGCGTGCTGCCCAGCGCCAGCACCGCGGTCAATCCCACCACCAGCAAGCGCGAGATCTCCACCGATGTGCTGATCGAGGATGGCGGCATCATCGTCATCGGCGGCCTGATCAGCAATCAGTACAACCACTCCGACACGCGCGTGCCCGGGCTGGGCAGCATTCCGTTCCTGGGCGAGCTGTTCAAGGATCATTCGGCCAGCCAGTCCAAGAGCAATCTGATGGTCTTCATCCGCCCGCAAATCATGCACGACGGCACCGAGATGTCGATCGAGACCAATTCCAAGTACAACTTCATCCGCGAGGAGCAGCGCGCGGTGAGCCGCGGCACCCGCGGTGAGATCCCGCTGCTGCCGGGCGTGAAGTCCCCGGTGCTGCCGGCCGTGCCGCCCCCGCCGCCGCCGGGCTCCACGCCCACGGCGCCGATCACCGAACAGGAACGCGAGCGCGCGGCCGAGCGCGCGCAGCGCGAAGTGGATGCCGCGGCCCGCCGCGCCGATGCGGCCTCGGCCACCCCCAGCGCGGCCCCGCCCGCGCCGGCGGCCAGTTCCGCGCCTTTGGGCCAGCCGCAATGAACGCAACCCCCTCCATGGCCCTGGCCGCGCCGGCCGCCGCGGAGCGACGCATCTCCTTTGCCTTCGCCAAGCGCCATGGCGTGCTGGTGGGGGCGATCACCGACGGGGTCGCCCAGTGCACGGTGCGCAATGGCGCCTCGCCCCTGGCGCTGGCCGAGGTGCGCCGCTTCCTGCGCCTGCCGCTGAACATCGAGCGGGTGGATGAGCCGAGCTTCGACAATCTTCTGCGCCAGGCCTATGAGACCGGCGCCAATGCCATGGATGCGGTGGGCGGCTTCGAGGACACCGAGGATCTGACGCACCTGGCGCAGGTGCTGCCCGAACAGACGGACCTGCTGGAAGCCGACGATGACGCACCCATCATCCGGCTCATCAACGCGGTGCTGACCCAGGCGGTGAAGGAAAACGCCTCGGACATCCATGTCGAGCCCTTCGAGAACCGCCTGGTGGTGCGCTTTCGCGTCGACGGGGTGCTGCGCGAGGTGCTGCAGTCCAAGCGCGCGGTGGCACCGCTGGTGGTGTCGCGCATCAAGGTGATGTCGAAACTGGACATCGCCGAGAAGCGTCTGCCACAGGACGGACGCATCAGTTTGCGCATCGCCGGACGCGCGGTGGACGTGCGCGTGTCCACGATTCCCAGCGGCCACGGCGAACGGGTGGTGCTGCGTATCCTGGACAAGCAGGCCGGACGGCTGGACCTGAGCGCGTTGGGCATGGACCCGACCACCGGCGAGCAGATCGATGAACTGATCCACAAGCCGCACGGCATCCTGCTGGTGACCGGACCCACCGGCTCGGGCAAGACCACCACGCTGTATGCGGCGCTGGAGCGGCTCAACGACAACTCCCGCAACATCATGACGGTCGAGGATCCCATCGAGTACTACATCGATGGCATCGGCCAGACTCAGGTCAACACCAAGGTGGAAATGACCTTCGCCCGCGGGCTGCGCGCCATCCTGCGCCAGGACCCCGACGTGGTGATGATCGGCGAAATCCGCGACCTGGAAACCGCGCAGATCGCCGTGCAGGCCAGTCTCACCGGTCACCTGGTGCTCTCCACGCTGCATACCAACACCGCCGTGGGCGCCGTGACGCGCCTGCGCGACATGGGCATCGAGCCTTTCCTGCTTTCCTCCAGTCTCATCGGCGTGGTCGCGCAGCGCCTGGTGCGGGTGCTGAATCCGGATAACCGGCAGGCCTTCAAGGCCGGCGACTACGAACGGCGGCTGCTGAACCTGCGGAAGGAGGATGAGGCACCGACCCTGTATCGGCCGGGAAACGGCAACAACGGCTACCGCGGTCGCAGCGGCATCTATGAGCTGGTGATGGTCGATGACCACATGCGCACCATGATCCACGATGGTGCCGCGGAACAGGAACTGGAACGTCACGCCCGCACCCTCACCCCCTCGATCCGCGACGATGGGCGGGCGCGGGTGCTGCGCGGGGAGACCACGCTGGAGGAAATCCTGCGCGTCACGCGCGAGGACTGATAGGCCATGGGCGCATTCGAGTACACGGCGGTTGACACCGGCGGTCGCGAAAGCCGCGGCATTCTCGAGGGCGACACCGCCCGGCACGTGCGCCAGCTGCTGCGCGAGCGCCAGCTGCTGCCGGTCAGCGTCAACGCGGTGGCGGAACAGGAGAAGTCGCAGAAGCGCAGCTTCTCCCTCGCGCGCCGGGTGTCGGCCACCGACCTGGCGCTCTTCACCCGGCAGCTGGCGACGCTGGTGAAGGCGGGATTGCCGCTGGAGGAATCCCTGCTCGCGGTCTCCCAGCAGACCGAAAAGCAGCGCGTGCAGAGCATCGTGCTCGGCGTGCGCGCCAAGGTCATGGAGGGTCACACCCTGGCCGATGGCTTTGCGGACTTCCCGCGGGTGTTTCCGGAAATCTATCGCGCCACGGTCTCCGCCGGTGAACAGGCCGGACACCTGGATTCGGTGCTGGAGCGGCTGGCCGACTACACCGAGAGTCGCGAGGAGATGCGCCAGAAGGTGCTGGGCGCCATGCTCTACCCGATCGCCCTGACCGTGATGTGCGTGATGATCGTCGCGGGGCTGATGGTGTACGTGGTGCCCAAGGTGGTGAACGTCTTCACCTCCAGCCACGCCCAGCTGCCCCTCATGACGCGGCTGCTGATCAGCGTCAGTGATTTCCTACGGCTGCGCGGCCTGTACATCCTGGTGATCGGCGTCGTGGGTTATATCCTGCTGTCACGCTGGCTGGCCAAGCCCGCTCCCAAGCGTCGCTTCCAGCTGCTGCAGCTGCGCATGCCGCTGATGGGCAAACTGGTACGCGGCTTCAATACGGCACGCTTTACACGCACCTTGAGCATTCTTACCGCCGCCACCGTGCCGGTGCTGGATGCGCTGCGTATCGCCGGTGAGGTGGTCACCAATCTGCCCATGCGTGATGCGGTCGCGGAGGCCTCCCTGCGGGTGCGTGAGGGTGCCTCGATCGGCCGCTCGCTCGCGATCAGCAAGCTGTTCCCGCCCATGACCATTCATCTCATCCAGAGCGGGGAATCCAGCGGCGAGCTGGAAAGCATGCTCGAACGGGCGGCCATCAGCCAGGAGCGCGAGCTCGACGGACTGCTCACGGCCATCGTCGGCCTGCTCGGTCCGGGCCTGATCGTGCTCATGGGACTGTTCGTGATGGGCATCGTTTTTGCAATGCTGTTACCCATATTCCAGATGAACCAGCTGATTCATTGAGAACATCTCAGGACGGGTTGATCCTGCAATACGACTTCGCCAGAATCCGCATAGCGAGTGAAGCATGGTTGGTCGGCCATGAGCGAAAAAGCTGAATCCGAGGAATTTGAAGGCGAGGAAATCGACGAGCCGGTGGCTGAGGAGGCCGACGTCGATATTGACCAGGTCATCAAGGACCTGGACCTCGCCAAGAAACGTGCGCAGAAAAGCGGCGAGCCCCCCTGGCGGCGCCTGGAGCGGATGCGGGAGGACAAGCAGACCGCAGAGCTCACCAGCGACTTTGACGACTACGACATCGGTGACGACACCCGCAAGACCGGTCGCAAACTGCGGCACTAAACCTGGGTCAACCGGTCTGACTCCAAGGCGTTTAAGCTTTTCAGGGCGGCGACTGGCTTTGGGACACGATCTGTTACAGGGTACCCGCAATGGCGAACAAGTTGACCGCTGTCACCCTCCTGCTCGGGTGCGCAATACTGGCGGGCTGCGAGTCGCGGACCAATGTCTCCGCCACCGGTAACACGCCCGCGCAGTTCACCCATGTCTTCCTGACCATCAACCAGATCTGGTTCAACACCAGCGCCACCGCGGTGGCGACGGACAGCACCTGGTCGAAGTTCACGCTCACCACTCCTCAGACCATCGATCTGGTGAACCTCAACAACGGCGCCCTGAGTGCCTTCGCCAGCCAACTGAAACTCTCGGCCGGCACCTACTCGCAGGTCATGCTGGTCCTGGCGGATTCCACCGCTGCGCTCAGCGCCTCTGCTTCCAGCAGCGGCGCCGCCAGCAACGATGAGGTCGATTATCTTGATTCACTGGATGTGACCCACACGGTGCCGCTGGCCATCCTCAATGCCGCGCAGGGCATCAGCATCAGCACCAGTCTCACGGTGGCCTCGGCCACCACCAGCTCAGGCTTCGGCGCGCCCACGGTCTCCACGGTGAGCACTTCCTCCACCGACACCGAGATTGGCTCCTCCTCGCCCACCCCCACCGCCACCTCCTCCTCCCCGGTGGTGTCCACGACCTCGGCCATCATCGACTTCGATGCCACCCGGGATCTGGTGCCGATTTCCCTGAGCGGCCAGCCGGCCTTTGCGCTCAATCCGCATCCGCAGGCCTACAACGTGAAGTACTCCGGCAACATCCAAGGCGCCGTGGACCTCTCGGCGGTCGCCACGCTCTCACCGGCCGGTCTGCCCGATGTGCAGGTGGCCGCCGAGGCGCTCAGCAGCGATGGCACCCGGCACGTCATCCTCAAGAGCACACGCGTCGACTCGGATGGCAACTTCATCCTGTACCCCCTGTCCACCGCCAGCGGTGCACCCGGCGCCTACGACCTGGTCATTCATGGCCCGAGCATCGACACGGTGATCATCAAGTCCGTGCCCGTGACCGCCGGCGCGCCGGGCACCGGTACGGCGCTGCTGGGGACGCTGACACTGACCACCGCGGCGTCCTTCCTGGTCAACCTGAGCAGCACCGCACCGGCCGCGCCGGTGAGTTCCGTGATCGGCTTCTACCAGACCCTGCCGCTGCCCTCCGAAGTGCCCTACCTGGTGGAATGGCGCGCCCCGGATCCCATCAGCGGCGTGTTCGCCAGCGACCAGTCCCTCTCCGGCGGCTCGGTGCAGTACGGCACCTACCTTGCCGGCGGCACCATTGCCCTGACCACCGCCATCCCCAGCCAGGGGGCGGCGACCTATGGCATCGCCGCCATCAATCCCGCCTATGGCACGGGGGCGCTGGGGAGTACGGTGAGCGCACCCGCCGGGGCCACGACTGCCCTGTTCACCCTGTCCGCACCGGCCGTGCCCACCGGCAGCACCGCCGACGGCATCGCCGGCACGGTCAGCATCCTCAGCGCCGGGGCCTACGACAATGCCGAACTGTTCCTCACCTACAATGGCGCGCTCATCGCCAGCGCACCCCTCAACGCCTATCTCAGCGGCGCCCAGACCACGCTCAACCTCCCAGCCCTCGCGCCCGGCGGGGGCGCCTCGGCCCGCTATGCGGCCGGGGTCTACAACGCCGAGATCTGGGCCTGGAATTCATCCAATCCCACCGGCACCCTCACCCGCTCGCCGGTGGCCACCCCCATCGATCTGAGTGCCGGCAACGCCACGGGCGTGGCGCTCAATATTCCATAAAAGTCAGGCATTAAGGTCGCGTAACCCAGGTCCCCCGGCCCCCGCCCTGAGGCGTTGTTCAGGGTAAGGGTTCAACATGGAGGCCCGGTCATGAAGACTTTGATTACTGTGCTGGTTGTGGCGTCGCTCGGGCTTCTGGGCGGCTGCGTCGCGGTCCCCACCCGTCATGGTCTGGTGGTCGCGCCCGCGGTTCCGGTGGTGGGGGTGGGCGTGGGCTATGGCTACCACTACGGCTACGGTCCCTACTATCGTCCCTACCCCTGAGCCTGACGACAGTCGTCCATGGCTGTCATATGACAGTCATGTGACGACCCTAGGCTTATGCTCCGCTGACGGCCCGACAACCGGGCATTGGGGGAGCGCTCGTGCTGGCAAGTCTAGGCATCGATGTACCAACCGCCATCCTCCTGGGGCTCGCCCTGACGCTCGCGCTGAGCTTTGAGTTCGTCAACGGCTTCCACGACACGGCCAACGCCGTCGCCACCGTCATCTACACCCACGCGCTCAGGCCCAATACCGCCGTCGTGTGGTCGGGCGCCTGGAACCTCCTGGGCGTATTGCTGTCCTCCGGCGCCGTCGCCTTCAGCATCGTGTCGCTGCTGCCGGTGGAACTGGTGATCAATGTCGGCTCCGGCGCCGGTTTCGCCATGGTGTTCGCGCTGTTGATCTCGGCCATCATCTGGAACGTGGGCACCTGGTACCTGGGCCTGCCGGCCTCCAGCTCACACACCCTGATCGGCTCCATCGTGGGCGTGGGCCTGATGAACTCGCTCCTCAGCCCCAACGAGGCCTTCGGCGAAGGGGTGAATTGGGCCAAGGTGGAGGACACCTTCAAGGCGCTGGTGGTATCGCCCATCATGGGCTTCGTACTGGCCGGCGCCTTGCTGCTCCTCCTGCGCCTGGTGCTCGCCAAGCGCACCGAACTGTTCCAGGCACCGGTGGGGGATTCCAAGCCGCCGCTGTGGGTACGCGGACTGCTCATCCTCACCTGCACCGGGGTGTCCTTCTTCCACGGCTCGAATGACGGCCAGAAGGGCATGGGCCTGATGGTGCTGATCCTGGTGGGTTGCGTCCCGGCGGCCTTTGCGCTGGACATGTCCACCTCACCGGCGGCGCTCGCGAAAATCAACGGCGCGGCCACCCAGATCTCCCGGCAGCTGCACCAGATCGTGCCGGCGGCGGCCAAGACGCCCTCCTCGGATGAGGCGCACCGCACCCTGACCACCTTCCTGCGCACCAGCAAGCCCGACGCAAACACCCTGCCGGCACTCAACGTCGCCAATGACGGGGTGATCGGACGCCTGCACGGCATCTCGGACCTGCACGCCATCCCGGGCACCGACCGGCGCGCGCTGCGCCTTGATGTGTACCTGGTGGGCGAGTCGCTGGCGCGCCTGGCCAAGATCAAGCAGGTTCCCGCGGGTCTGGATGCCGCAGTGGCCGGCAGCTACCAGAAGTCGCTCAAGAACCTCACCAACTACATCCCGACCTGGATCAAGATCGCCATCGCCCTGGCGCTGGGCCTGGGCACCATGGTGGGCTGGAAGCGCATTGTGGTGACCGTGGGCGAGAAGATCGGCAAGGCCCACCTGACCTATGCCCAGGGCGCCAGCGCCGAGCTCATCGCCGCCGCCACGATTGCCACCGCGGACTCCCTGGGACTGCCCGTCAGCACCACCCACATCCTGTCATCCGGTATCGCCGGCACCATGGTCGCCAACAAATCCGGCGTTCAGGGCGACACGGTGCGCAACATCATCCTGGCCTGGGTGCTGACGCTGCCGGTGTGCGTGATCCTGGGCGCCGCGACCTTTGGCGCCGGGCTGTTCGTGGTGTTCCACATGGTCGGATTACACTAGCTGCAACTTCTTCAGGGCTGCGGTGTGCTTCGTGTGCCAGCCTGCACCCGGGGGACCCGTATGAGCCTGCCCTATGCCTTGTCCCGCACCGTCATTGTGCCATGCGCCATGGCGCTGAGCGCCGCCTGCACCTATGGGACGGGAGCCGAGGAGGACTACGCGAAGTCCTTCCCCGTCAGCGGCCGTGCCGACGTCCATATATTCGTGTCCAACGCGGCCGTGCAGGTCATGACCTCGGATGACCCGAACGTCGACTTCCATGTGCACTATGAGATCGACGGATCGGACCCGGGGCCGCCCTTCGTCACGCGCCAGGACGGCAACCTCATCGAGCTCAAGGAGAATGACGGCTCGCACGACTGGTGGAACTGGGACACCGACCGGGTCCAGGGCACCAGGGTCGAGGTGCGCATGCCGAAGAACGCCGACCTGCAGCTGCAGACCAGCAATGGCGCCATCGAGGTATCCAGTGTGAACGGGGATATCCGGCTGCGCACCAGCAATGGCGCCATTCACGCAGCGGCGCTGAAGGGCAAGTTGCAGGCCAGCAGCAGCAATGGCTCCATCGATGCCGAGGGCGTGGACGGGGCCTGCGAACTGTCCACCAGCAACGGTCGGATTCATGCCAGCGGCCGGTTCGACTCCCTCACCATCCACTCCAGCAACGGCCTGGTCGTGGCACGCGCCGCAGCCGGCTCCACCGTGGCGTCCGGATGGAGCCTCGGTACCAGCAACTCCGGGATAGACCTGTCGCTGCCGAGCACTCTGAAGGCCGACCTGGATCTGGGCACGAGCAACGGTGGCGTGCAGTTGGAGCTGCCGGTCACCGTGCAGGGCTACCAGGACCCCTCGCACCTGCATGGCGCCTTGAACGGCGGTGGTCCGCAGGTGTCGGTGCACACCTCCAACGGCCACATCCGCGTCAGCGCCGTGACCGGCTAACGCGCCGGCGGCAGGCGCGCGCCGATGGGCAGCACCGTGCGGCCATAATCGGCATTGATGACCTCCGCCGCCGACAGATAGGCGGCCAGCGCCGCGCACACCAGTCCCAGGTAACCGCCGATGCGGTGCGCCGTCGCCGAGCCCAGCAGATCCCCTGCCGCCAGCAGGAAGAACGTGATCCACAGCGTCAGGAACACCAGCTGCAATGCCGTGTTGTGGCGGAATGAGGCCACCCACATGTACAGCGTGAACACGCCCCACACCAGCAGGTACCAGCCCACGAACACCGCGGGCGCGCTGCCGCCGAAGGCGTGGGCATAGGCCACGAAGGACAGCCAGAATGATCCGTAGCCGACGAAGGCCACCGTGGCGAAGGTGTTGCCGCGCGCGTAGGACAGCAGGCCCGCCAGCACCTGCGCAGCGCCACCGAAGGCCAGTGCCATGCCGAGCACGATGGGCATGCCTTCCTTGGGGATCAGTCCGGCGTTGATCAGACTCAGCAGCCAGGTCGTGCTGGCAAAGGCGAACAGACCCAGCGGCGCCGGGTTGGCAAATTTGCTGTCCATCGAGCGTCCCCCTCAATTCTTTTTGTTGCACCCGTGTCGAAGGTGCAGGCCTTCATTGTAACGCACCTCAGTGAAAATCCCGCGAGGGCAGGTTCAAGCGGCCCGTGAGCGCAGTGCGATCGATGAGCCGGCGCGCCACCAGGTGCAGCACCATACCTTCACGCTGCAAGGTTCCCTGCACCTCCAGCAACCCCGCAGCCACCAGCGGCCGGCGGAAACGCTCGGCGATGTTGCGCCAGACGATGATATTGAGTTGTCCGGACTCATCCTCCAGCGTCATGAACGTCACGCCGCTGGCGCTTGCGGGCCGCTGCCGCACCAGCACCAGACCCGCCGTGCGCACCCATTGCCCATCGGGCGCCTGCGCCAGATCCGCCATGCAGCTCAAGCCCTCGGCCTGCAGTTGCTTACGCAACAGCGCCACCGGATGACGACCCAGAGTCAGTCCCACCGCCGCCATGTCCGCCACGATGCTCTGGGCTTCCGTGGGCATGCCGAGCAGGGGCCGTCCTTCGGTCCGCTGCAGGGCCCTTGGATCCGCCGCCGCCAGCGGCAGTGCCTGCTCGAATCCCGCCACCTCCCAGAAGGCCAGATGGCGGTTGCCGCTCAACACCGCCAGCGCCCCCGCGGCCGCCAGCGCTTCCAGGTCCCGGCGGTCCAATGCGGCACGATGCGCCAGATCCGACACGGTGCCGAAGGGCTGCGCCGCCCTGGCGGCCATCACCCGCTCACCCCCCTGCTGCGTGAGCGAGCGCACCAGGCGCAGACCCAGCCGCAGCGCCGGCTGCGCGGCCTCATCCGCACTCGGCTCCAGCGTGCAGTCCCAGTGGCTGTGCGCCACGCACACCGGCCGTACCTGCACGCCATGCCGGCGCGCATCCTGCACCAGCTGCGCCGGCGCATAGAACCCCATGGGCTGGCTGTTCAGCAGTGCACAGGTATAGGCGGCGGGTTCATAGCGCTTCAGCCACGCCGAGTCGTACACCAGCAGCGCAAAACTGGCGGCGTGACTCTCCGGAAATCCATATTCGCCGAAGCCCTCGATCTGCTTGCAGATGCGCTCGGCGAACTGTGGCGGATAGTGGTTCGCGATCAGCCCTGCGGCCAGCCGGTCCTTGAAGCGATGCAGATCCCCCTGGCGCTCCCAGGAACCCATGGCGCGCCGCAGGGTGTCGGCCTCACCGGCGCTGAAACCCGCGGCGTGCATGGCCAGCTGCATGACCTGCTCCTGGAAGATGGGCACGCCCAGGGTGCGCTCCAAGGCCACCTGCGCCCCCGGACCCGGATAGTCGATGGGCTCCTCCTTGTTACGCCGGCGCAGGTAGGGATGAACCATGTCGCCTTGTATGGGACCGGGACGCACCAGCGCCACCTCGATCACCAGGTCGTAGAAGGTTTTCGGTTGCAGGCGCGGCAGCATCGACATCTGCGCCCGCGATTCGATCTGGAACACCCCGATGGTGTCGGCGCGTGACATCATGGCGTAGACCTCAGGATCCTCCTGCGGCAGCTGCCCCAGCGCCCAGTGGGTGCCGCGCCAGCCATTGACCAGCGCGAAACAGCGCCGCAGCGCCGACAGCATCCCCAGGCCCAGCACGTCCACCTTCAGCAGTCCCAAGTCATTCAGATCGTCCTTGTTCCACTGCACCACGGTGCGCTCGGGCATGGTGGCGTTCTCCACCGGCACCAGGTCCGACAGCACCGTGGCGGCGATGACGAAGCCGCCCACATGCTGGGACAGATGGCGGGGAAAACCGATGAGTTCACCGCTCAGGGCGATGATCTGCCGCAGCAGCGGATCATCCGGGTCAAACCCGGCCTCACGCAGATGGACGGCTGAGAGCTTGGCATCCCACCACTGCACCACCTTCGCCAGGGCCCGGGCACGCTCCACCTCAAAGCCAAAGACGCGCGCCAGGTCGTGCAGGGCGCTGCGGCCGCGATAGCTGATGACCGTGGCCGCCAGCGCCGCCCGCTCGCGACCATACTTGCGGTACAGGTACTGGATGACCTCCTCGCGCCGCTCGTGCTCGAAGTCGATGTCGATGTCCGGCGGCTCGGCGCGTTCACGGGAGATGAAGCGCTCCATCAGCAGCGAGTCCAGGCGCTGGCCGATGGCCGTGATGCGCAGGCAGTAGCACACCAGCGAGTTGGCCGCCGAACCGCGACCCTGCGCCAGAATGCCGCAGCCATTGGCGAAGTTCACGATGTCGTACACCGTCAGGAAATACGCCTCGTAGCCCAGCTGCGTGATGAGCGCGAGCTCGCGCTCGATGATCTGCCGTGCCTGCGCGGTTTCCCCCTCCGGCCAGCGCTGGCGCACACCCTGCTCCACCAGCTTGCGCAACCAGCTGCTGGGCGTCTCCCCTGGCGGAACCAGCTCCCGGGGATACTCGTAACGCAGTTCAGCCAGGCTGAACCTGCAGCGCTGCGCGATCTGCAGCGTCTCTTGCAGCAGCTGCGGCGGATACAGCCGCGCCAGCCGGCTGCGTTCACGCAGGTGCCGCTCGCCATTGGGGTGCAGCCGGGCGCCGGCCTGCGCCAGCGTCACACCGTGGCGGATCGCGGTCAGCGCATCCTGCAAGCGACGGCGGGCCCGCACATGCATGTGCACATCCCCGCTCGCCACCAGCGGCAGCGCATGTTCGCGGCCCAGCGCCTGCAGCTGCGCCAGATAGTCCCGGTCCGTGCCGCAAAGCAAGAGTTCCACGGCGATCCACAGATTGCCGGTAAAGCAGCCGCGCAGCCACTGCAGTTGTTCAACATCAGGCTTGCCTCCGGGCAGCCACAGGATCAGGCAGTCCTGAAGATGCCGCTGCACATCCTCACGGGTGAGATGGTAGCTGCCCTTCGGCGCGGCGCGCCGGCCGTGAGTGATCAGCGCGCACAGCCGCGCATAGCCATGACGATTGCTCGCCAGGGCGACCAGCTTCAATCCGCAGCTCAAGGTGAACTCGGCGCCGATGATGAGCTGCAGGCCCTGCGCGTTGTTCTCGGGGTTCTGAACGGCCATGTGCGCCCGCACCACCCCCGCCACCGAACACTCATCGGTGAGGGCCAGGGCGCTGTAGCCCAGCTGCTGCGCCCGCTGCACCAGCTCAGCGGGTCGCGAGGCACCGCGCAGGAAGGTGAAGTGGCTGAGGCAGTGCAGCTCCGCGTAGTCAGGCGCCGGCACGCTCATCCGGACAGCCCATGCAGGAACCAGCGATGCGGCGCTTGGCGCTCACGGAACACCCACACCGCGATGCCATGCACATCCGTGGCATGGTAGTAATCACGCGCGATGCCCTGCGCCTCCCACCACTGAGTCTCGATGCGCTCCGGTCCCTGTTGCAGCCGCAGCGGCCCGTCCAGTTGCGGCCAGCCTGCCTGTTCACACAACCGCTGCGGTTCATCCAGCAGCCACAAGGGACGCGCCGGCACTGCGGCGCGCGCCGGCGCCGCGGCGCGCCGGAACTGCGGGTCTGCCGGTGACAGGGGCCGTGATGCGCCTTCCGGACAATGGCTGTCCTGGCAGATGAGACCCTGCACCGCCAGTTCGCCCAGGCGCATGCGCAGCCGTTCGATGAATTCCAGCGCAGCGGATGAGGCCGCCGCCCCGCCCCCGCCATGCTCCCCGGGCTGCCACAGTGGCTCATACACCGGGGCGCGCGACTGCAGAACGCCTGAGCGCAGCTCCAGCGAGCGCACCGGCCCCGGCAATGCAGTGCGGCTCAGGCGCTGCGCAAACCATTCCGTGAAGCGCGCCGCCGCCGCCTCGGGCTGCGCCAGCCTGACGATGCAATCGGTATGCATCTCATTGCGGTGCCGGAGCCGGCAGGTGAGACGGGTGATGCCGCACTGGCGTGCTTCGAGAAATTCCCCCAGCTGCAGCAGCAGGGGCTGCAGCGCCTGCAGGATCTGCGCCTGATCTTCGCGCTCCCTGACGAACTGGCGCTTCACCGAAAAGCGCTCCGGGCGCTGGAACGGTGCGCGCAGCTGCACACTGCGCGCCACCAGCTCATCCAGCATCTGCAGGGGTTCGGGCCCGAAGCGTCGCGCAAAGCCGGCCCGCGGCAGTCGCAGCGCCTGACCCACCCGGTAGACGCCCAGTTTCGAGAGCCGCTGCAGCAGCTGCGGTGGCCAGCGCAGCGCCACCAGCGGCAAGGGGCTCACCGCACTCACCAGATGCTGCTGGTCCAGGACTTTGAATGACACCCCGCTGCGCCCCCCGGCCAGGGCGGCCAGCGGCGTCGGCGCCAGGGTCAGTACCGGCCGGCAGCCTGCGGCGTGACAACCGGCACGAAAGGCGCGGTACAGCTTTGAGGCCCCTCCGAACAGCGCCAGACTGCCGCGCACTTCCAGCACCAGGCCATCCGGTGGTTCCACACTCACCTTGGGCGTGAAACGCTGCGCGAGCACGGCCAGACGCTGCAGCAGCGGCGGATCAGGCTGCCGTAAATGCACTCCCAGCCATAGCTGCGGCAAGGCTGCAGCGCCTGCCGGCTGATCCACCGTACCGGTGGGCGGTGGCGCTCCGGCTGGCGGCACGGCCAGCGGCAGTTGCACCGGGACTGCGGCCACGGGTGGCGCAAGAAGCGATTTGCGAAGCACCCTTGATGACATGATCAGACACCCGCAGCAGTCCGCGCGGCATCAAGGTCCAGCCACCACTGACCCGTCGCACCCCCCCGGCTCTTGAGGATGCTGAGGCATATGCCATTGCTGCGGGGCTCAACGCCCAGTCGCAGCAGCGCATGCGAAGGCTCCTGCGCCACCCGTGAACTCCAGGGACGCAGCAGGAAGGCCAGCGTCCGGCCCCGCTGGGTGGCCAGCTGCAGGCGCCGCACGATCCGCGGCTTCAAGGGCTGGGTGATCCAGGCGAGCACCACATCGCAGGCACCGCAAATCAGTGCCTGTTCGGTTGCCCATTCAGGGGCCCATTCAGGAGCGCGCTCCCGGCCCTTGGACGCCCGCACCACCAGTATTCGCGAAAGATTCACGCCGCCCGCCGCCAGGGCCGGTGCATAGGGCGTGAGCGGCGGTGCGATCCAGGTGCACCAGCGGGCCTGGGGCTGATGCGTCACCGTCGCCAGCAACGGCAGCAGCAAACGCAATTCGCCGCTGCCCAGATGCATGGCAAGAATCTCCACCACACCTACCTTGGGCCAGCCACCGCCTGGCAGCCGTGCATCAAGCTCGGCAAAACCCGATGACAGCGTGTCGCTGCGGGTAAGACTGCGACCGCGCCAGATACCCGGGTGTGCGAGCAGCCGGGCCAGAACGTCCACGAAACTGCTACATGAGGCCGGCCGAGCGGCCCTGACGCACTACGCCCACCACGATGCCCTCAATGAGCAACGGTTCTTCCTTGAGATCCACGCGGATGGGATCGAAGGCATCGTTCTCCGGCATCAGCCACACCACCGAGCCTTCCTGCCGATAGCGCTTCACCGTGACCTCGTTCTCCAGACGTGCCACCACGATCTGGCGGCTGCGCACATCCGGCGTGCGATGCACGGCCACCAGGTCGCCATCGAGAATGCCGGCATCCTTCATGCTCATGCCCACCACCTTCAGCAGGTAGTGCGGACGGGGCTGAAAGAGTGACGGATCGATCTTGTAGTGCGCCTCGATGTTCTCTTCGGCGAGAATCGGACGACCTGCGGCCACCCGACCGATCAGCGGCAGGCCGAACTGTTCGCGGATGGTGTCCTTCAACTGGATGCCCCGCGAAGTGCCCGGCACCAGGGCAATCACCCCTTTGCGCGCCAGGGCCCGCAGGTGTTCCTCGGCGGCATTGGCGGACCTGAACCCCAGCTCACGGGCGATTTCCGCGCGGGTGGGCGGCATGCCGGTCTCCGCGATGCAGTGCTGGATCAGGCGCAGGATCTCGGTCTGGCGGGGTGTCAGGTCGGACATGGCATAACCTGTGTATTTATACAGATACTGTGATTATATCCAGATCGCTCCGTCGCGCAAGCCTCTCAGTTCTGCAGCACCGCCCGGATCTGCTGCATGCGCTCGCGCGGCAGCAGCGCGCCGCGGTGCTGGATCACCAGCGCCGCCAGCCGACTGGCTGAGGCTGCCGCCTGCGCCGCCGATTGCCCCGCGTGGCGCGCAGCCAGAAAACCCGCATTGAAGGCATCACCCGCCCCGGTCGTATCGATCACGGTGGCTACCGCAACGGCCGGGACCAACTGCGTGCCCAGGGGACATGAGACCAGGCAGCCTTCCGCGCCCAGCTTGACGATGACCTGGGCCGCGCCCCAATCCCGCCAGCGCAACACCGTCTGCACCGGTGAGGTGTCCCCGAACAGCTCGGCCTCATCGGTGAAGGTCGGCAGGGCGATGGTTACGGTGGGTGCCAGCGCCCGGATGGCGCCGCGCGCCTGCTCCGCACTGGACCAGCCCCTGGGCCGATAATTCGGATCGAAGATCACCTCACCCTGACCGGCCCGCACCGCCACGGCAATCTCGTTGAGCCGCGCCTGCCCGTCGTGATCGAACAAGGACAGCGTGATGCCTGACAGGTACAGCTGCGGCGCGCCGCGCGCCCGCGCCACCGCTGCCTCGATTCCCGGCAGGCTGAACAGTTCGCGCACCGCCGCGCGCTCCCGCCAATAATAGAAGTGGCGCTCACCCTGCTCATCATTACGCACGGCGTACAAACCGGGCAGGCGCGCGGGGCTGCTCAGCACCAGTGAGGTATCCAGGCCCTCTGCCCGCCACTCGGCGAGCATCTCCTGGCTGAACGGGTCCACACCCAGCGCCGTCAGATAGGCCGTCGGTACCCCGAGCCGGCTCAGATACAGCGCCGTATTGAAGGTGTCGCCCGCATAGCCCAGGCGCCACTGGCCCTGATCGCGGGTGAGCTCGAGCATGCATTCGCCGATCGCGATCATTTCAGTCCGGTAGGCGTTCATCACCCTGGATGATCAGGGACGCACTGACCACATTGGGCGTGCGCTGCGGCTGGCCACTGCCGACACTCACATCATAGCGGCCCGCGCTGATCAGCACCTGGCCGGCATCGTTGACATGACTGAGCTGCCGCGGACCCAGCGCAAAATGCAGCACTCGTGACTCTCCGGCGCGCAGATGCAGCCGCTGGAACGCGCGCAGGGCGCGCCCGGGTGCACCGGCCGCCTCCCCGAACTGCAGATACAGCTGCGCCACTTCATCGCCAGCGCGCGCGCTGGTGTTGGTGACCCGAACCTGAACGCTGAGCGGTTTGCCGGCCGCCAGCGTCGCGGCAGACAACTTCAGCCTGTCGTACCGGAAGGTCGAGTAGCTCAGGCCGTAACCGAAGGGGTAGAGCACCGGCCCGGTGAAATAACGGTAGGTCCGGTTCTTCATGGAGTAGTCGGTGAAGTCCGGCAGTCCATCGGTGCCCCGGTAGAAGGTCACCGGCAGGCGTCCGGCGGGGTTGTTGCGCCCGGCAAGGGTTTCCGCCACTGCCGTGCCACCCTCCTCGCCCGGATACCAGGCCTGCAGGATGGCATCGGCATTGTCCTGCAGCCAGTTGACCGCCAGGCCGCTGCCACTGACCAGAACCGCCACCAGCGGCTTGCCGGCGCCCTGCAACGACTCCACCAGCTGCTCTTCTTCGGCCGGCAGATCCAAACTGGTACGGTCCCCGCCCTTGAACCCCGGGAGGGACAGCGCCGACTCCTCGCCTTCAAGGTCCGCGGTGATCCCGACCACGGCGATCACCAGATCGGCATGGCGCGCCACCTCCAGGGCCCGGGCCGCGGCCTGCGGATCCTTGCGCGTCCACACCAGGCGCACGTTGCGCGAGGCGGACGGTGCACTATCGATGCGGATCGCATAGCGGTGCCCGGCATCCAGATGCAGTGAGGTAAAGCCCGGCGCCGCATCCGGGTGCGATCTGCCATCGACGACGGGCTTGCCGTCCAGTTGCATCTGATTGCGATTTCCGGGCACGCCAAGGGTGTACTCGCCGGACTGGGTCGGGGTCAGCCAGCCGTGCCAGCGCGCATAGCTCGCGCCCGCATCGCCGCTGTTGTCCAGACTCACCGTCGGCGCGCGGCGTGTCAGCAGCGCCTTGCCGCCGGGTTCGGGAGTATCGAAGTACTGCAGGGTGAGCCCCGGCTGTCCGTCATCGGTGCTGAGCGCCTCCGTGGGTACGGGGACCGGTTCACGCAGGAACTGCGCCGTGCCGGGCTCGAAGAGGATCTGCGAGTTCGGGAACTGGCGGCGGATGCCCTCCACCATGGTGGTCACGCGCGAGGGCGTGCCGTTGTAGTTGCCCTCCAGCATGCGCACGCTGTCGGCCAGGGGTCCGATGACCGCGATCCTGGCCGGTGCTTTGGCCAGGGGCAGGATGCCATTGTTCTTCAGCAGCACCATGCTTTCGCGCGCCACCTGCAAGGCACGCTGCCGATGCGCGGCACTGTCCACGGCACTGGCGGGCAGCGCCCGGGTCGGATCGGGCGGATCGAACAGGCCCAGCTCAAAGCGCACGGTGAGGTCCCGGCGCACGGCCTGATCCACCTGCGCCTGGGTGATCAGCCCCTGCCGCAGGGCATCGGCATACTTGAGGTAGTCCTCCTCGTGCGGCCCGGATTTCACCGTGCACTCATTGTCCATGCCGGCCTTGAGCGCGGCGGCCGCAGCGGCCGGCTCACTGTCGACATAGTGATGTCCGCTGTGGATATCGTTCACGGCGTTGCAATCGGATACCACGTAGCCCTTGAATCCCCAGGTATCGCGCAGCGTATGCTGCAGCAGAAAGGGGCTGGCACAGCCGGGTAGCCCGTTGACGGCGTTGTAGACACACATCACCGAGGCGACATGACCTTCGATCACCGCGGCTCGGAATGCCGGGAAGTAGGTATCGGCCAGATCATGCGCTGAAGCCTTGGCATCAAAACCATGCCGCAGCGGTTCGGGGCCGCTGTGCACGGCGAAGTGCTTGGCGGTGGTGGTGACCAGCGGATGCAGCGGATCCGGCCCTTGCATGCCGGTGATGAAGGCCACCGCGACCTGAGCGGTCAGGAAGGGATCCTCGCCATAGGTCTCCTGGCCACGCCCCCAGCGCGGATCGCGAAAGATATTGATGTTGGGCGAGAAGAAGGTCAGACCCTGGTAGATCTTCGGATCCCCCGTGCGAATGGCCAGGTCGTACTTGGCCCGCGCCTCGCGCGCGATGTCGCCCCCCAGGTGCCGCACCAGGGGCGTGTCAAAGGTGGCCGCGATGCCGATCGCCTGCGGAAAGACGGTGGCAATGCCATCGCGCGCCACGCCATGCAGGGCCTCGTTCCAGTAGTTGTAACCCGGAACCTGCAAACGCGGAATGGCCCGCGCATCGTTGTTGAGCTGCGAGATCTTCTCCGCCGGCGTCATGCGCGCGATGAGGTCCTCCACCCGCCGCGCGACCGGCACCGAAGGATCCAGGTACGGCGGGGTGACGCCGGATGCGGGGGCATCGGCGGCCCAGCCGCCGCCGCCGGGCAACAGCAGCGCCGCGAGGACAACTGCGCGGCGCACGCTCAGTACTTGCAGTGCCGCGCGATGATGCTCTCGGCCAGTTCCTGCCGGCCGGACGGAATCCTCGGATCGAAGTTGTGCTCGGCGCCATGATCGGCCAGTGCCGCCAGCGTGAAATCGCCCTTCATCACCTTGCGTCCGAAATCGCTGTTCCAGCCCTTGTAGCGCTCCTCGCGGACCTTGCGCAGCGAGCCATCCCCGACCAGGTCCACCGCGGCCAGCAGGGCCCGCGCAATGGTGTCGATGCCGCCGATGTGCGCGAGGTACAGATCGGCCGGATCCACCGACTGGCGGCGCAGCTTGGCATCGAAGTTGAAGCCGCCGTTGCCGAAGCCGCCATCCTCGACCAGCTGCATCACGGCCGGCACCAGCTCCTGGGCATTGTTCGGAAACTGATCGGTGTCCCAGCCATTGCGTGCATCGCCGCGGTTCATGTCGATGGAACCGAAAATGCCGTAGGCGCGCGCCACGGCGATTTCATGTTCGAAGTCCAGGCCCGCGAGGGTCGCGTGGTTGACCTCGATGTTCACCCGGACCTCCTTGGTCAGGCCGTACTTCTCGAGGAAGGCGAACACGGCCGCCGAGTCATGGTCGTACTGGTGCTTGGTGGGCTCGAAGGGCTTGGGTTCGATCAGTATGGTGCCCTTGAAGCCGATCTTGTGCTTGTGATCGACCACCATGGACAGGAAGCGCCCGTACTGATCCAGTTCGCGCTTCAGTTCGGTGTTCAGCAGCGAGTCATAGCCCTCGCGGCCGCCCCACAGCACATAGTTCTGGCCGCCCAGCCGATGGGTCGCATCGATGGCGGCGCGCACCTGCGCGGCCGCCCAGGCGAACACTTCGGGGCTCGGGCTGGTGGAGGCACCCCCGGCATAGCGCGGATGGCTGAAGACATTGGCCGTGCCCCACAGCAGCTTGATGCCGGTCGCAGCCATCTTCTTGGCGATCGCCTCCTCGATGCGGCGCAGATTGCTGTTGTGATCCTTGATGGTGGTCGCCGTCGCCATGACATCCACGTCATGGAAGGTGAAATACGGAACCCCCAGGCGCGAGATGAAATCGAAGGCGGCCTCCAGTTTCTCCTCCGCCATCGCCTGGGTCACCGCGGCGCCCAGCCAAGGCCGGGTGAGCGTGCCCGCGCCAAAGATGTCGGCACCGGGCCAGTTGAAGGAGTGCCAGTAGCACACCGCGACCTTCAGCCATTCCTCCATGCGCTTGCCGAGCACCACGCGGTCCTTGTCATAGACGCGATAGGCGAACTCATTGCGGGTCTCGGGACCCTCGAAGCGAATGGGTTCAATGGTGGAGAAAATGCTCATGCGGCGGACTCCTGAAAAGAATGGCGAAGATCGCTATATAGACGCACGAAATGCCCGCGCCGCTGCGTGAGCAATGCGGCAAGGCGTGGATCCGGCGGGACGACCCGCACGACGGGGGGCAGCCGGCTCACCGCGGCCGGTGCTTCCCCGGTGGCGGCCATGCGCCCCAGGCGCGCGGCGCCCAGGGCCGCGCCGATCTCGCTGCCGGTGCGGTACGTCAGCGGACGGTTCAGAACGGCGGCCAGCAGCTGCCCCCAGTAGGGCAACCGCGCACCGCCTCCGGTCATGCTGATTTCGTCAATGTGGCCGCCACTTTCCAGGAGCACGTCAAGGCCGTCGGCGAACGCCAGAGCCACGCCCTCCAGAACGGCGCCGACCAGGTCCGCCGGCATGGTCTCATGCGTGAGGCCGTAGAACACCCCGCGCGCATGCGGATCATTGTGTGGCGTGCGCTCCCCTGAAAGGTAGGGCAGGAAGTACGGGGAGTGCGCATGCAGGCCCCGCGCCTGCGCTGCTTCCACCAGCTGCGGCAGGTCGGTCGCGCCCAGCAACTGCGCCACCCAGTCCAGCGCACTCGCCGCGGACAGCAGCACGGCCATCTGATGCCAGGTGCCGGGAATGGCATGACAGAAAGCATGCGCGGCGCGCTCCGGGTTCGGCCGGAAGCGGTCGGTGACCGCGAACAACACCCCGGAGGTGCCCAGCGACAGGAACGCCTGACCGGCCGCGATGATGCCCATGCCCACCGCGCTGGCCGCGTTGTCGCCGGCGCCGCCGGCGACGGGCACGCGGTTCATGCCCAGAAGCTCCGCGGCCTGCGAGGTCAACTGGCCCGATACCGCATTGCCCTCGACCAGCCGCGGCATGTTCGCGCGCGATAATCCGCTCGCAGCGAGCATGGGATCGGACCAGTCGCGACGCGCCACATCCAGCCAACCGGTGCCCGAGGCATCCGACATTTCCCCGACATGTTCCCCGGTGAGTTTCAGCCGCAGGAAGTCCTTGGGTAGCAGCACCGTGGCGATGCGCGCGAACAGCTGCGGCTCATGGCGCGCCACCCACAGCAGCTTCGGCGCCGTGAAACCGGGCATCATGATATTGCCGGTGATGGCGCGCGCGCGTGGCTCGCGCTGTTCAAGCTCCAGGCACTCGGCACCGGAGCGCCCGTCGTTCCACAATATGGCCGGGCGCAGCGGCCGATCCGCCGCATCGAGCAAGGTGGCGCCGTGCATCTGGCCGGAGAGGCCCACGGCCCGCACCGCGGCGCGCGCCGCCGCCGGCAGGCGCAGGATCGACTCGACCGTGGCGTTCCACCAGTGCACCGGGTCCTGCTCGGAGAACAGCGGCTGCGGTCGCGACACGGCCAGCGGCGCACTGGCCTGGGCGATGAGGGTTTCAGCGTCATCCACGATGACGGCCTTGACGCTGGAGGTTCCCAGGTCCACGCCCAGATACATCTAAGCCTGCTCCACGGAAAATCTGACCTTCATCGCGACACTCTCGCCCGGTGCCAGTTGCGCCACGGCAGCTGAAGTGCGCTGCAACGCACCCGCCGCGGCGGTCTGCGGCTCAAGGCAGAAAAAATCGGCACTGGCAGGCGTATACACATGCAGTGAATGGGCTCCTGTGGCCTTCATCCTAAGGACCCGGTCGGGCCAGGTCATGACCGCCGTGCCGTCCCAGTGATCGAAACAATGATCCAGCTCCACGCGCGCGGCGCGCCGTGGCCGCTCGAACGACCAGTCCTGTGGCGTCATCACTTCCTGCACCGGCAGTGCCTGCGCATCCGTCAGCCACACCGTGCGCGCGCGCGCCTGGACCGTGACCGCCGCCGGTTGTGGAAAATAAGGATGCAACCCCAGCATCGCCGGCATGGTGCCGTCGGACTGATTGGCCACCGACAGTGTGATCTCCAGGCCATCGGCCAGCACCTGAAATTCCTGCAACGCGCGGTAGCGCCACGGCCAGTCGTCGCCGCCGCCGTCGAATGCCAGGGTTGCCCGCGCCTCGGCGCTGTGCTCGACCGTCCAGGCCGAGCGCCAGCCCTGCCCGTGCAGGGGATGCGGATCGCGATCCCAGTTGCGCCGCAGCCGCACCTCCTGAGCGTCAAAGGCAAAGCGACCCTCGGCGATGCGATTGGCGTAGGGCACCAGAGGAAAGCACGATGTGGACATCGGATCGGTGTCCGTGCTGGAAACGGCCGGGCGCAAAATGGCCATGCTGCGCCAGCTGAATTCGCGAATCGCGCCGCCGTGCGCCGCGTCCACCGCAACGCGGGTGTCGGCGTTCCGAAGCACCATGAGACGTTTTCCCCCTGGTCAATCGGCGGAGTGTACTTGGTAGCGCTACCATACCGCAAGCGTCCGCCGGTGACTTCTCAACGTGGGTCACAGTATTTTGCACGGCGCCCGGGCGGGTGCCTCAGGCGGGAGCGCTGGAGTCGCGTTTGACCAATTCAAACTTCATGATCTGCTCGCGCGCGCCAAGGGTGCGGCCCTCGCGCCGCTCCTGGATCTCAGAGAGCAGCATTTCGGTGGCCAGCCGCGCCATTTCGGCAACCGGCTGCAGCACCGTGGTCAGCGCCGGCCAGATGCTGGTCGCCAGCGGCGTGTCATCGAAGCCCACGATGCTCAGCTGCGAGGGCACGTCGAGGTTGAGGCGGTGGGCCACCGAGACCGCCGCGGCGGCCATGTCGTCGTTGCTGGCGAAGATGGCGCTGGGGCGCTCCGGTCCCAGCAGCAGCTGTTCGCTCGCCAGCAGGCCGGAACGGTAGGTGAAGGAGCCCTGCTTCACCCATTCGGTGCGCACTGGAATCTGCGCTTCGCGCAGTGCCGCCTTGTAGCCGGCGTAGCGTTCGGCGCTGGCGCGGTGGTTCGGGGCGCCGCGAATGAAGCCGATGCGCCGATGGCCCAGAGAAATCAGGTAGCGCGTCATCGAGGCGGCCGCCTCGAACTCATCGATGTGCACCGTCAGGCCGCCGCCGTCCGGATGACCGGTGGCGACCACCACAAAGGGCAGATTGCGCGACCGCAGCGCCTCGATCATGACCCGCGAATCCGACAGCGGCGGCGTCAGGATGATGCCGCCGACGCCGTCGGCCACCAGCTTCTCCACCGCGGTGCGTTCATTGCGGGTACCGCACTTCTCCAGCAGGATCTGGCAACCGGCCTTGCGGCTGTGCTCCAGCACGCCCACCAGCAGTTCGTTCATGTAGGCGGCGCTGGGATTGTTGTACAGCAGTCCGATATGCACGGTTGCCGCGCGCGCCAGATTGCGGGCCGCGACATTCGGCGAGTAACCAAAGTGCTTGATGGCCGCCTCGACGCGTTTGCGCGTCTCGGGTTTGACGTTGGCATCGCCACTGATGACCCGGGACACCGTCATCGGTGAGACCCCGGCATGCTCGGCGACTTCGTGCATGGTTACCGCATTGCGGCCCCGCCGTTTAGACTTCTTCACAAGCCCTTCCCCTGCCCCAGCGTGCATGATACTTGAGTTCCCGCGCTCCCAACGGCACCGCTTGACAAGTTACCCTCCCGAGGGTGATGGTAGCGCTATCACCGCGTTATGTGGCCGGACGATTCGGGCGGCGGCCTGCGGGTATAGAAGATAGACTCAAGCCTGAATTTCAGAAGAACGTAGAGGGGGCTCTATGCACGCGGGTACCAACGACTCGACGCCTGGCTATGCCGACACGGCGCACGCCAACATGATGTTCGTGTTCGCCATCGTGGCGGTGGCGACCATCGGCGGATTCATGTTCGGCTATGACAGCGGCGTCATCAACGGTACGCAGGATGGGCTGCAGCAGGCCTTCTCGCTGACCAAATTTGAGACCGGATTCAATGTCGCGGCCCTGCTGGTCGGCTGCGCCGTCGGCGCCTTCATCGCCGGCCGGCTGGCCGATCTGATCGGACGGCGCACGGTGATGATCATCGCCGCCATCCTGTTCCTGGTGAGTGCGCTGGCGGCCGGTTATGCGCCGAGCTCCGTGATATTCATTGCCGCGCGCTTCATCGGCGGCCTCGGGGTCGGTGCGGCCAGCATCCTGTGCCCCGCCTACATCAGTGAAGTGACCCCGGCGCGCTCGCGCGGCAAGCTCGCCAGCCTGCAGCAGGTCATGATCATCATCGGCCTCACCGGCGCCTTCCTGGCCAACTATGTGCTCGCCAAGGTGTCCGGCGGCTCCACCGGAATCCTGTGGCTGGGCTTTCCGGCCTGGCGCTGGATGTTCTGGATGCAGGTGATCCCGGCGGCCATCTTCCTCATCATGCTGCTGATCATCCCGGAGAGCCCGCGTTTCCTGGTCTCGCGCGGCCGCCTGGCGCAGGCCGAGAAGGTGCTGGCGCGGATTTTCGGCGTGGCGGAGGCCAAGCGCAAAGTCGAGGAGATCACCAGGTCGCTGGCAACCGATCATCACCGACCCAAGCTGTCAGACCTGCTGGATGGCGCGGGCAAGGTGCGGCGCATCGTCTGGGTGGGCATCGGGCTGGCGGTGTTCCAGCAGCTCGTGGGCATCAACATCATTTTCTACTACGGCACCGTACTGTGGGAATCGGTGGGCTTCAGTGAGTCGGACTCACTGCTCATCAATGTGGTGTCGGGCGTGCTGTCGATCGGAGCCTGCATTTTCACGATCTTTACCGTCGATCGTATCGGGCGCAAGCCACTGCTCATCGTCGGCTCGATCGGCATGTTCCTGACGCTAAGCGCCATCGCCGGCTCCTTTGCCACCGGTTCGCTGGTCAACGGCACCCTGCAGCTGTCGCATCCGGCCGGCCTGGTGGCCCTCGTCAGCGCCAATCTGTACGTGATCTTCTTCAACCTCAGCTGGGGACCGGTGATGTGGATACTGCTGGGGGAAATGTTCCCCAATCAGATCCGCGGCTCTGGACTCGCCGTGGCGGGATTCGCGCAGTGGATCGCCAATTATGGAATCACCGTGAGCTTCC
>Ga0210391_10000521_pt1 | contig 39923 bp, 38 predicted proteins | sample IncBWC12OmetaG_FD_160573 | JGI IMG/M metagenome (GOLD analysis project Ga0210391, IMG submission 160573) | Forest soil microbial communities from Barre Woods Harvard Forest LTER site, Petersham, Massachusetts, United States - Inc-BW-C-12-O ...
CCCTGATCCGGTGGATAACCCTGTGTGCAACCTCCCTAGAACTTACCGAAGCTCTTGATCGCTGGCCGATTCTCATAGATCGGCCAATATATGGCCGCTGACAGCGAGCGCCCGCTCGGAGTACGATTTCGACCATGCTCACCTGGCATCGAATTCAGTCGCTCTACGAACCTATCGCCGATAACCATGCCCGGGCCGTGCAGCTGGCGGGCCTCTGGTGCCCTCCTGCGGTGTTTACCGCCCTCTTCCATGACCGGCATCATGATGCGGACCTAGAATGGCTCCTTCGCGGCATTGACTTCAGCCAAGTCACGTGGGAGCAGGAGGATCGGTCCGGCGTCGCGCTCAGGCAAGTGTCCGTGGACCGAGCATTACAAGAGGCCGTGGATGAGGCCTACCGCGACATCGTAGATAACGACGTCATTCACGAGCGAGAAGACGTGGTCACCTCTTGGCGCGAAATGGGAACGTGGATTGAGCCCCCAATCTTTCTGTCTGGAACAGTTCTTGGGACGGCAATACGCGACCACTTGCTTTTGGGTTCGACGCGGCTGGGATGCCTTAGGGCGTTTCTCGACCAAGGGGTCGTTACCGAGTTCGCGCGGCACCAAGTGTGGGTCGGTCAATAGTCCAACAGACCGCTTTCGGCCGAGACTGTGTGAAAACGCCGTTGTAGTGCTGTAAAGTCAGCCGACGCATTCGCCGTGGACGCAGTCATGAAGCGATTCATCGAAGGTGAGACCCGCTCGCAGAGCCTGCTATTTCCGGAAAGGCTGGAGGATTGGATCGAGGAGGATAACCCGGTCCGAGTCATTGACGCTTTCGTTGATGAGCTGGATCTGCGGGAGTTGGGCTTCGAGAGTGCCATACCGGCGGATACTGGTCGGCCTGGCTACCACCCGACGACGTTGCTGAAGATCTATATCTACGGGTATTTGAACCGGATCCAGTCCAGCCGCCGCCTGGAGCGCGAAGCGCAGCGCAACGTGGAACTTGTCTGGCTCACCGGCCGGCTGATGCCGGACTTCAAGACGATCGCGGATTTCCGCAAGGACAATGGCCCTGCCATCCGCAAGGTCGGGGCGTGCTTCATCGCTCTGTGCCGACAAATGAAGCTTTTCACGGATGCGGTGGTAGCGATCGATGGCAGTAAGTTCAAGGCCATCAATAATCGGGACCGCAACTTCACTCAGCATAAGATCAAGTCGCGGATGGAGCACTTGGAGAAGGCGGTCAAGCAGTACCTGGATGATCTTGATCGGGCGGATCGTGAACCGGCCGCGGTACCAGAGAGTCGAGTGTCGCGCCTGAAGGAGAAGCTCGTCGCGATCAAGGCGGAGATGCGCAAACTCACTGCGATCAAAGAGCAGCTATCTAAAGCCGAAAGCCAGATCTCGCTGACCGACCCAGACTCGCGCTCGATGAACAGTGCCGGCAAGGGCACCGGAACCGTGGGTTACAACGTGCAAACGGCGGTGGACGTCAAGAATCATATGATCGTTGCCCATGAAGTGACGAATGTGGGTCACGATCGTTCAGCGCTGACGGACATGTCGGAATTGGCCCGAGAGGCAATCGGGAAGAAGTCGCTGCTGGCGCTCGCTGATCGAGGCTACTACAGCGGTCCGGACATACGGCGCTGCGGACAAGCTGGGATCACACCGTTGGTTCCCAAGCCGCTGACCTCAGGTGGCAGGGCTGACGGCCGCTTCGACAAACGCGACTTCGTCTACAACGCCAGGCGCAACGAATATCGATGCCCCGCGGGTCAGCGGGCGATCTGGCGCTTCAGCACTGTGGAAAACGGAATGACGATCCAAAAGTACTGGTCATCCGCCTGCCCGAAGTGCCCGCTCAAGCCGCAATGCACTCCTGCACCATACCGACGTATCACGCGATGGGAGCACGAAGAGGTGTTGGAAGCCATGCAGCGGCGCCTTGATCGCATGCCCGAAGCAGCACGACTGCGTCGCCAAACTGTCGAGCATCCCTTCGGCACGCTGAAGGCCTGGATGGGAGCCACACACTTCCTGACCAAAACGCTGCCGAGTGTCAGTACCGAGATGAGCTTGCACGTTCTAGCGTACAACATGAAGCGGGCGATGAAGATCCTCGGAATGCGGCCTCTGATCCAGGCCATCACGACCTAAATCCAGCTTCGACCACCCGGCGAACCCGCTGATATAGATTTGGCAACCCCGTTTGCAAGTGGTGTTTTCACACGACCTCGGCCAGGAGCTGCCACTGGTATCTCCGACAAGGGTGTAAAATAGCGGTCATGCATAGTGCGCGTTAGGCGGAATCCATGCACGGAAACAGCAAACGCCGGAACATTCCCGAGAACGGAGGTATTAGGTCAGGTTCACTAGCGTCTCGGATACCTCGGAAAGGCGCTCGATGAAACGTACAAAAGCCATTGTGATTAGTTGCGGATTGACGATCATCGCCGCGATAGTCTGCGCTGCGGATCCGCTCGATAACAAAACAATGGATGCGTTCTCGAAGCTCATGGAAAAGCTCACGGGCGTCGCTGGGTTCACAATGCGCGCCGATGCTATGGAGCCGACGATAATGCCGGGAGACACAATTATCGCGTCCGAGGCGCCCTATCGAAACGCCGACCCACAGCCCGGCGACATCATTGTCTTCACGTACCCAGCAGATACTTCAGTGGCGTTTGTAAGCCGCGTGATTGCGCTAGGCGACACTACCCTTGAAGTACGCAGCGGGCTTGCAGTAGTAGGCGGACATGTCGTTCGCGAGGACTACGTTCCAGACAGCGAAAAGAAAACGCCCGACGCACGTACCTTCGCAGCGACGCACGTCCCAGCCGGACAGTTGTTTGTAATGGGTGACAATAGAGATCATAGCGAAGATAGTCGTTACAAGGGATTCGTGCCGCGAAATCTTGTTATAGGCAAGGTTATGAAAATACTTGGCAATACCCACTCCGGAAAATGACCGAGGAATTGCGCCCAAATTGGATTTGGCATGGAGCGGGCGTTGCAAGGTAGAGCGTCATCATAATGGCATTCGCACGGCGGCCTGCCCGCCCTGTGGAGGGTCTGGGGAACAGAATTGCGGATTCTTTCCACAATCGGAAAGCCCAGTTTTCACCGCTCCCAAGCGGCCTGTCACGTCTGACGGCTTTGGGTCAAGATGCGACAACTACGGCTGTCCCCTATCCTTCGCCCACCGAGAATCCATCGGTGTGGCGGCGAGTGCAGTGGGTACTCCTTATGGATCAGCTCGAAGAGGCACACGAACACCTGGGAAAGCTGATTGCCGAGATGACGGCTAATCGGCTAATCCCGGCTACGCGGAGGAACAGCTAAGGATTTATCTTGGCCATGTAATGGCGCATCTCAATCGAGCTTGGGCCAGCCGCAACATCACTCGCGAACTCACAGATGCGGAATGGGAGTCCTTTCGTGAATACCCGCGGGACTTGAGCCCTATCGCATAGGCTCGTTGACGGATATTCTCGCATCCTAGGCATCCCGAAGCGGCCATTGGTAGACGTCTGCTTCGGTCAACTGAGGTCACTGGGACCTACCTCGAAATGGTAACGCGCCGCCACTCTGGCCTCGACGCCACTTTCAGGAAGCCACTTAGATCCGGCAGCTGCTCAATCTCGGAAGCCATGACCGCATCCTCCACGAAGTGCTGATCGCTTAGCGTCCGAGTCTGGCGCAGGCCACCGCCCCATCTTGTCGGCCGACTGACCGAACTTTGCTGCCGAATGATCTCCCGCTTACCGATCAGTCGAGAAGCAAATTCCGCTGTACCGCCGCGCTCGCTTGCCGAGCAGCGCAGGATAAGAGAGTTGCCACAGTTTTCGACAATCGTTTGCGCATCGGCGTCTCCGTAGGTACCCCGCACTTGCGCAATACTCTGGAACCCGAGGACGCAGCGGCCGCCGAACTTCCGCAAACGCGCCAAGGCGTCTTTGAGACCGTCGATGGCGCCCAGTGCATCAAGTTCGTCTACGACGAACCATAGGTGCTGGTCCCCCTCGTCAGCGTTCATGGCTTCGAATACGGCGAGGCGCATCCAGGTGCTGACGAGCCCTCCAAGCGAAGCAATTTCCGTGGCGCGATACGGAAGAAACAGGGCGCCTTTTCCCTCGCGGATCCACTTCCGAACGGAAAGGGGGGCGCCCTGCGTCTGCCGAGCGACGTGCTCCAAGCCGGCCAGATGGACATTCGCCACGGCGCGCACGGATTCGAAGAACTTCCCATTGTCCTGGCCCAGGAAGGGCCCCGCGGGGGTGGGTTCGAGCAGGTCCTTGAGCTCCGCCGCGGGCGCTATAACCAATAGGTAGTAGAGCTTGGCGACGTCGCGCTCGTTCACGCGATGCAACTGGCGCAGCACTGCTGTCAAGAACGTCCGCGCATACAGGCGCCAATTTCTGTCCGTGCCGTCGTAGTCGGGTATCAGGGAGCGGGCTAGCTGATCCGCGTCTTGCGGTTCGACGATCTCGGCAAAGATATCCCATGTTGCGGCATTGGCATTGAACGGATTCAGGACCCGATGCATGCCAACGGTCCCGCGAAACGCTTTAAGGTAGCTCCCATCCGGATCCGCGATGACCGCTCTGTCTCCGCGGGCCAACACGCCTGTCAGAAGCTCCCGAATGACTGTGCTCTTGCCTGTTCCCGTCGTGCCAATCAGCTTGAAGTGCTTCGTTTCATCCATTGCCGGTACGGGGTATCCCGCAAAGGTTAGGTTTTCATCCTGGCCGTCGTTGCGGCTTCGCGTTGCCGTGCTATCCACGAGACGTGTCCCGCGCTGGTGCTGAACTTTCGACGTCACTCGCATAAATGCCAAGCCTGCTATCGCGCTGCCGACAAATAGAAATAACATTCCAAAGAGTTGCGTCGCCGTGTTCGACAGGCGACCGAATGACTCCGCACCAGCCCATAGAATGATCGCCCATAGTGCCGCCGCACCGAGCATCGTCGGGATGGCGATGATGGGCGTCCATAGAAATTGCCGTGAGGGCGCTTGGGCCAATCGCAATCCAACGAGGAGACCGAGTACGGCCAGCCCATAGCCAATCAGTAGCCCCGTCGAACCTTGGGCGAGGGTTCCAGCCACAGGCCTAGGACTCCGGTGTTCGGTGTAGCCTGCCATCTCCGGGCCACTGCTGGCCCATAATCCGCTGCGGAGTCGAGATTCCGTTATCGTGGGCTTTCAGGTGCGGACATCGGATTAACATCATGATTCCGCCCGCGCCGCCTTCCAAGGCAAAGTACTCGTTAGCGTTCAGCACTACGCCCGTGCCGCTGCGCGCATCCAGACGCAAACCACAGTCCGCGATGAACGTAATGCTGCCGGTCACAGTCAATAACACGCACTCGCCGGCGCCCAGGAGTAGGCAGCCCAGATGGCAATCTCCTGACCTTGTGTGAGCTGGACGAAATGCGCGCCCAATGCTCCCCCTCATGTAGAGGGTACATCGCGCCCTCGTGAAGTGAACAACCTGCACGCAACCCCCTTCAGTTCCGGCTTCTTCAGAGAAGTCTGCCCGGCAGCGTCAGGCGGCGTCAAACACAACATTCGGCCTCGCAAGCTCCGCCACTTTCACGACCCTGTCGCCGGAGAATGTCGATCAGAATTCTTGCGCTGTTTTGGGAATATGGCGTGTGCGCCGATATCACACAAGTCGCGCAACCGTCTGGTTCACAGGGAGTTCGACCCGCTATGAGTGGTCTCGTGCAGGTGCCGATTGCGGCGTGCACCAATATAGGCTGCAATGTCGTTCGGTGAATGGGCAATTGGGAAACGCGTCTCGTCCGGTTCAATACCCCAACCATACGTCACGCCAAGAAACTGGACTTGCGCCAATTGCGCCGCAGCAAAATCTCGGGGTTGATCGCCGACGTATAGCGCGGCCTCGGGCTTGACGCCCCGTATGCTGGCGCAGTTCTTAAGAGCTTCGGCCTTCGTAACACGTCGTGAGTCATCGTCAGCAAAGATGCAGCGACGATCAAAGAGTTTCAGCGCATGGCCCAGCGCTGATGAGATATTGCGACGCGTATTGGAGGTGACGATACCCAGCCCGATTCCGGTTGCGGCCACCTCCGCCAGCATATTGGGTATACCCGGAAACAGCCCCACATGATATTTCTGCCCAAACTCCCGACGGTAGTCTTCATTTGCCACTTGCGCCTGAGCTGCTGGGAATCCCACGGAACGAAAAAATTCCGCCATCGGGCTAATAATTGCGCCGTGAGAGACCAGCTTGCGAAATTCCTCCACCGACGGAATTTCTATTTTTAAGCCGAGACGCTTCGCTTCGTCGCGACAAACCTGCAAGTGAGCGCTGAGGGAGTCCAGCAGAACTCCGTCTACATCGAAAATGACGATGTTAACGTCGGTCATTCGGATTCGTCGGCGCCGGAACGCTCGATGATTTGGCAGAAGAAGCTCCAGAGGATTGGTTGGGAACCGCGTTGCCGGATCCAGCCGTGACCGCCTTGAGCGAGGCACTCAGGTTTGAGACCTGGTCTGAAAGGATCTTGATGTTCTCCGCGACCGGAGGCTCTTTTGTCTGGAAGAGGTCGGGTCGCAATGTCGCAAAACATCCGCCGAGCAGAAATGCGGCGCAGAAACTGCCTTGTATCAAGCGCAAGTGAACGCGGTGCGTGCCTCGCCAATACCGCACGAGGAAAGGATCGTTGGCGTCCGTCCTTATGCCGTCATCATCAACGATGAGAATGCCGCCCGGCATCGTGTGTCCCGCGTTGGCCGCTGGCGCATGCATAACGTTTGGGAAGTCAGTCACTTCCAGGGCTTTGAGAACTCGCTCGCCGCGTCGTACCAGCTTGTCGTTGCGACCGTCTATCAAGATAAATGACCAGGTTATCCACGCTCCGAAGAACGCAATTGGGGCTGCAACATTCGCGTGCTTATCGATGGCAGCCACGAATCCTGCAGCCAGCAAGGACGCGGCAGCGATCGAGTAGTTGAACATGCTGGTCCGCTGTTCGGCGTGGTATCTAAACCATTCCCATCCGTACTCCCGAATGTGGTCCTGACTGGTGGGAGCCGGCGTGCCCACGCCAGCACCGCCCTGCTTACATCCTTCGCACATACCATCGCACTCCCGGATCCCAAGGCAGTACCCAAGGATCACCCTGTGGCGCACCGATCGACCCCGATCGCCATGCCAAGCCTACCGCATTGCCCGCAAGGAAAACGTCCCAGATTGACCCACGATTTTCGTGCCGGCGCATGAAGGTAACGATCTTTCGGTTATTGAGATGGGAGATCCTCTTCGGGCCCAGCTCTCAGATGCTTCCGGATTCTGGAGCCCTGCCGTTCGGTCAGGGTCTCAGGTGAGGTGCGTTCCGCTCGGGCATGGTTTTCCCGCCAACGCTCGGCGGCTTGCTGCTGCCGATCATCGATATCGGGCATAAAGTTGCCCGCACGCCTACTCTCCCCTACCCGGCCTTGCGGATCCCGGTCCAGGTAGTCATGGGCGAGCTCTTTCGGCCGCGCGCGCGCGAGCGCATTGAGGAATCTACGCCGGGCCCGCTCCGCTGACATCAGCGACTCCCCGCGCGGATCATCAAAATCCTCGGCGGCATAGAATACCCTGGCCTCCTCCCGATGCCGTGACAACGCCACGTAGCTGGAGTGTCGGTCCAGGTGATACGTGGCCAGCACATAGGTGCGATCCACGGTCACACCCTGAGCCTTGTACACAGTGGCGGCATAACCGTGGTCCAAATCCTGGTAGAAGCGACTGTCAACCGCGACACGCTGGCCGGAGTCCAGCTTTACTTGCAGCACGCCCCCGGTAACCTTTTCGACCGTGCCAAGGGAGCCATTCTTAACGCCCAGATTCTTCTCATTGCGCAGGAAATAGAGTCGGTCCTGCGCCGCGAACTCCCGGGGGCCCCGCTTAGTCTCAATGACTTCGGCATGTCCCAGTTCCCCCCGGGCTCGGCGTGCGGCGCGCGCTTGATTGTTTAGCTGCCGCACGTCATCCCGCGTGTAGGCCAGGATCAGTCGGCTCGCCGCGGGATTTTGCTCTCCGTCCTGTAGCCAATTCTCGAGGAGGCGCTCGCGCGCCGCATCGCGCGTTTTGAGCTGGACGATGTCCCCGCGGTGCTCATAGGTTGCCAATGCTGCCGCCGTTTCACCCGTGGCCAACTGCCGCGTTGCCTCGCGCTGCCAGCCATGGGACTGGCGGCGGACTTCGTTGAGTTCCGCCACCCCGCTCTGCGCAATGATGCCTCGAAATGGCGCGCCCGCTTCGATCGCCTGCAGCTGTTCCGGGTCGCCCACCAATACGACCTTGGCGCGCGCGGTGGCGGCCGCCGCAATGACCCGCGCCAATTGTCTCGTCCCGACCATGCCCGCCTCATCGATGACGAGCACATCCCGGGGAGTCAGCCCATCCCGCCCCTGTCCCCAGGCGAACTCATAACTGGCAAGGGTTCTCGAGGTGATGCCCGAGGCCACCTCGAGATTCTCCGCGGCAATTCCAGCCAATGCGGCACCTTTCACGGTGTAGCCCTGTGCCTCCCAGGCAGTGCGCGCCACCGTCAGCAGGTGACTCTTGCCACTTCCCGCCACGCCCACCAGCGCCTTCACGTCCCCCTCGCCCACGAGTTCCGCAAAGGCCGAACGCTGCTCCGCACTCAAGGCCCCTTGGGAAAGCGCCGCCTTCTGCTGGGACTGCCCCACCCCGTGCGCCCGACGTTGGATCATCCGTTCGGCATCCCCGAGCATCTGCGCCTCCACCTGCAGCATCTCGGCGCTCGTGTAGCGCTGGCGGCCCCGATCGTCTCGACCTAAGGCGATGAGCTCAGGGCTCGTCGTCACCTTCACGTAGGCCGCCTGGAACTGTTCCGCACCGTCGGTGCGGGTGTGTAGAAACTTGGCGATATCGTGATCCGTGAAGGTCGCCTGATGGTGGGTCATCGCCTTTAGGGCACGCGTGGGATCGGCAAGGATCTGCTCGCCATTCTCCCGGGCGATGCGCTGCTGCTCTGCAATACGTTCGGTAATGCGGTCAGGCAGCGCTTCGGATGCCTGCCGTTCGCGGCCCACGCCGATTTTGCGACCCGGCGTCAGATCCAGCCCCTGATCCTTCAAGCTTCGATGATCGATGCGAACGTCGTATCCGGCCTGGGCGAGATGCTGGTTCGTCATCTCCTCCCAACTCTGCCGCCAGCCCATGAGCTTCGAACGCTCGTTCCAGGAGCGCTCCTTGGGGCCAAAACCCGAAGCACGGATGCTGCGCAGGGTCAGCAGGACATGGGCATGGGGGTTATTGGCATCGTCCCGGTGGATTGCCAGATCCGCGACCATTCCCTTCGCGACAAATTCCCGCCTTACAAAATCCCGCATGAGCGCCAGCTGCTGATCTGCGTTCAACTCCACCGGCAGTCCAACCTCAATCTCCCGCGCCAGCTGCGCATCCTTGCGCTTCTCACCAGCCTCAACCGCGTTCCAAAGTGTCGAGCGGTCCTGCGCCCAGTCTGGCGCATTCTTCGGCACGAGGATCTCCGTATGTTCGACGCCCCCCTTTCGGGTGTAGTCGAAGGTGATGCCGGTGGCAGTCTCATCGAGGCTCTCGCCGGCGCGGTAGGCGGCCGCGGCGACCACCGAGCGCCCCGCTCCGCGGGTCACGATCTTGACGCTCAAGTGATAGATGGCCACCGCTCTTGCCGCCTTCTCTTCACTCGCTCGGATGCGAGGCTGCTCTGGCCGAACATGTCCGCGGCCGACGCCTGCTAGCGGCGGCTCCTACGCACACGTCGCGAAGCGACGTATAAGTGCGCCCTTGCTTCGCTCCGGGGCAGGATGCGCCCGCCTCGCTGCTGGCGCAAGGCTCTGGCGCCGCCGAAAATCTGGCGCGATCCGCCAGAAACTCGCGCTCCCCTACACCTACTGCCAGCGTCTATCCTTGCTGTTCTAGCCCGCCAAAACTGAGGCATCATCGTGGCCGCCAAGATCACCGAACGCATCGGGACGCTGGAAGAACGGCTGAAGCAACTAAAGGCAAAGCAGCAACGGGTGCAGGCCCGCAAACGAACCCTGGAGTCGCGACGGACGCGGCGGGACGACACCCGCCGCAAGATCCTGGTCGGGGCCATCGTGCTGGCGAAGGTCGAGCAAGGGGTGATTGACGCAGCGCAACTGCGCGGGTGGCTGGAGGGTGCGCTGACGCGACCGGATGATCGGGCGCTGTTTGGCTTTGAGTGACGCACGGGGCAGCGCCGATGGGACGCATCCAACATGAGGACACGCTAGAAGATCGAGGCGTATGCTCTGCTGTCGATGCTCCCCCATTCCGGCGGAGCCGCATCGATACCACGCGGAGGGAACAAGATGTCAACCAATCACTTCCTGTTGTCTCAAGAGCAATTCGCGCCCTTCAGCGCCAATTCTGTGCCGCTTGAAAAATTGGACATTCCCGATGAACAGAAAGAGGCTTTGAGGAACCAAGCACGTCAGACGAAGCGCTCCGCGGGTTCGCCGCCACCCCCTAACAACGGCCATCATCTGGTAATGGAGATTGATTGCCACAAACTAACTACCCTGCCAATCACAGGCCCGCTCGGACAGCCGCTCGTGATTTGTGGCGTCAAATGGGTCTGGGCGCCAGACCGCTAGTGCCCTACTGCATAGGGTCGCGGTGCGGCCTTATACGTCGTTACTGAAGTCCTCCGTCCGTCAAACACAAAGAATTCGACGTCCGGCGGGGAAGTGGCCGTTTATGCCGCGAAGCCATTGAGCCGGCGACCGCGCCGTGCAAGCCTTAACGTCGGAAACTCACTGACGGAAAAGAAGATCGGCGAGCATTTGATCTGCGACACCGGAGTTCGCGGTGATACAGGTCAGCGTTGACGTGGCATCCGCTATCGTGATTAGCGGCTGGAGCCGCCCTTGCCGGCCCCCGGTCCAAAGGCTCGTACTAGAACTTCCAGACGGCCGACTTTGATCTCAGCCGTGTGGGCGTCGTCGCCTACGGCATCGACGTTCACTCCGGCTGCGACCGCAGCATCCAACCGACTCATCAAGCCTTCGATTTGCTCCCGCAAACGCGCTACTTCGCGACCCCAATGGTCCTGATGCCGCGTCTCCAGCTCACGGGCTTCCTGCAAGTGCTGGCGCAGAGTTTGATTTTCCTGCCTGAGCACTTCGGCATTCACCCTACCCCATCCGGACTCGGGCTCCTGAAGTGGGCCGCGCTCCGCCGCGAGCAACCGGTAAATGCGGGCGACCCCACCGCGGGATTGGTATCGCCGCGCCAGGGCAGCGCGCACCGTGGCGCCCGAAGGCAGTTTCGCACCGACGGCCAGTTCGCGAATCAGGCTTTGAACCTGGGCGTCTGTAACCTTCACGGGATACATGGAACGGTAGTATAGCGCGCAAGCGGAAAACTTTCCGCTTCCATTTTATGTCGCAATTGCTGGTTGCCCAAGAGAGATTTGGGAGCTTTGAAATCAATTATTTAGCTCGCGGAGATACTTTCGATTCCTTCGCTGGCAAGGTTCCGTCGGCTTGCCGTGCTTGGTCTTGTATTCATCGTCCCTAGGATATTTATAGGGAACTACAGGACCTACAGGAGGAGCGCGCAATACACTGATTACAAAGGTGAATTCAATGTTTTCGCGGAGAGATGCAACGCCAGGGTGGGAGCATTGCAACGATCGGCGGCCGTCTTGTCACGCGGGCACGTGAGAGATGCAACACCGCCTGCCATGAAGGCTGATTTTGCCCCGAAAGTAATCAATGACTTACTCGGAAACGTGAGAGATGCAACGCCCAGGATTTGCGCCCAGATTCATGGCCCTAACTGCATGAAAAGGGTGGAAATACACTGCAAGGCCGGACGTCGTTGGGGACGCACACTGTGAGAGATGTAACGTGCTCGCGCTTTCGCACTGACGAATGCGCCGAATCTATCGGTGCGAACTACGCCTTGGCGGCGGATCGCTGTTCGATGTGCGGCTTGGAGGGTAGCAACATGATGCCCGCATTGGTCCACTTCAACTTGGCCTCCGGGTAGACCTTCAAGACACGTTTCAACGAATCGCCGAAGTAGCGTCGGAAGTAACGCAACTCCCCATAGTCATGACCGAACTGACCGGACAGCTGGGCCCAGCTGATGACGCTCGGTCGCGAGAGTTGGAAGAGGCGATGGGCAAGCCAGGCGTAGACATCCAGGTCCATCGGGCTCTTGCGCAGCTGGCGAATGGCGGCCGTGGACAAAGGCGCCGAGCGCTCGAGAATGGAATCGAACAGCACCGACGACAGGACCAGCGAACTGCCCTGCCCCACCGCATCGGCCTCATCCCACCACAGCCGCGCCTCTTCGACGAACAGCGCCTGGCGGATATGCAGCCCGGCGCGACCCGATGCGTCGCGGATGTTTTCATCGATCGATACCGCGCAATGCACCAGGCGCAGCAGCTGATTCGCGTACGCGCGCAGCGAACCGCGGTCGCCGCGGGTGATGGGGACATCCATGCGCCGCAGGAAATCGTGAACGCTCGAGCCCAGGAAAATCTCGGGCGAGCGAGTGCGAATGGCTTCCGATGCGCAATACATGGTGAGAAGACGTGCCGGTACGCCGTAGGGCAGACCGGTGTCCGGGCGCGCCGTGGACAGCGTGAGCTCGAGCCACCCGTTGCGACGGGTGAAATGAGTGAGGGTCCCAGGATCAGCGTGTGGAAAGGAACACTGGATCAGGGGGACGTACTGGAAGGAAATGCCTTCGCTGGATGCATCTTGTAATGGGCCGCGCGTTGCGGCCAGCGGTTGCGATGGTGGCAGGGCTGGCTGCGCAACGAGGCGGGCCGAAATACGCTGCAACACCGCAACCGCGGCCGGTACGGCAGCGGCGCCCTCCCCTGTTGCCGATGTGGTCAGGCCCAACACCGCGCGTGAATTTCGTCGTGGGGGCATGGCGGACTGCCGGGTGACGAAGTGCTCTGGGGAGACTTGCGGAAAATGAGGCTGGATCAGCTGAGGGGAAAATCCGGCTTGGAGCAATTGCCGGACCCGAACCTCTGGCGGCAGGGCCATTGCTTCGAGGAGACGCAGGCGATGGGCGAGCCCTTCCGAGGGCTGCGCGCCCTGTTCGGTCGCGTTTTCCGGTGCACTCACGTCTAAGGACCCCGATACCCCTGATCTTCACGATCTTACAATAGTCTCATGCACGTATTTCTGGTAGTTTTCAATAGAAATCCGTGCATGACGGGTTTAACGGGAGATCAGTTTGCCTGCAGTGCCCGCGATCGACAAGCTCGAGCAGATCCTCGCAAGTTCCGAAAGCTTCCTGCAGCGAATGCACGAACTCGGCGCCCAACCCAATGCGCGCAAAGTCTTCGGTCGTGTCTTCAACCCCAGTGAAGCCGCACTCATGGTCGGGCGAGACCGCACTACCCTAGCACGCGCTGAGCCTGAGATCGGCATGACGGAGCTGCCGCGCAATCCGGGCAACAATCGCCGATTGGGTTACACGCTCGAGCAAGTGCAGGCCTTCCGGAAGCACTTCGGCACCCTACCCTGGCGCGACCCCTCGACCGACTCCGCCCTCGTGATTGCCTGCCAGAACTTCAAAGGTGGGGTGGGCAAGTCGACCACCTGCGTCAATCTGGCGCACTACTTAGCACTGCGCGGGTATCGAGTGCTGGTGATCGACACCGACAGCCAGGCCTCGACCACCGCGATGTTCGGCTTTCTTCCGGACGCCGACATCGAAGAGTCCACGACCATGCTCCCGTTCTTGAACGGCGATGAGAAGGACCTGTCCTACTCCGTGCGTCACACGTACTTTCCCAATATCGATCTCATTCCGGCATGTCTTGCGCTCTATGAGGCAGAAATATCCATCGTGATGCGCTTGAGCCAGGAAGCGCCCCGTGAGCAGAAATTGGCCTATTTCAATGAGTTCAAGTTCGGCATTCAGACTGTCGCGGATAATTACGACGTCATCCTGGTCGACAGCCCTCCCGCGCTGGGAATGATCTCGATCAATGTGCTGCTGGCAGCGGACGCCCTGCTCGTGCCCTCGGCCGCTCGGATGTTCGACTTCTCCAGCACCGTGCAATTCTTCCGGATGATCCATAACTACATTGGGCAGCTCGATCCCCACAAAAGCTTTCGGTGGATCTCGGTACTGACCACCCTATATGACCGGCGCTATGAGAGTCAGAAGCAGTTCGTCGAGGTCATGAGGGCGTGCTTTGGCGAAGCGCTTTTCCAGCGCGTGTTCTTTCATTCCAGCGCCGTTATCAATTCTGCTGCGCAGTTCATTACCCCCTATGAGCAGACCAAACCCGACCGGGGAGTGCTGGCTATGATGGACGGCGTATTCGAGGAAATTGAACTGGCGATCCTGCGGGAATGGCCATCGAAGGCTCAGGAGCTGAGCCGGCGGGGCGTTACATGAGGGCAGGGTGGTTTCGTCACGAAACCGCGCTCAGTTTCGGCACGAAACTGAGGTAACGTATTGTTTATCAACACTAATATGACCTCATTACTACCCGATTTCAGCTTCCGAGGTAACCCGTAATGGCCAGCAAGTTGTTCGGCGGTGCCAACTTAAGCGACATCGCCCGATCGGTGAAAGACCGCGGCGATCCCTCGCCGTTCGACAAGCCCGGAGCGGTCAGACCGGTGCTTCCCGCTGCCGAACTCGCCCTGACGGCACGGGTGACCTCGGAGCTGCAGCGCGAGAACATTTATCTCGTGGATCCGAAGCGGGTGAGGCCGTGGGCTCATCACAACCGCAGCGCCGTTTGGTACACGCGCGAGCGATGCCAGGATCTCATCGACTCGATTGGCAAGGGCGAGCAGCAGGAGCCGGCCCTGGCCCGCAAGCTCAAGGGCGATCCGGACTTCGACTATGAGCTCATCTACGGCATGCGGCGCCGTTTCGCCTGCGAGGCGATCGGGCGCAAGTTAAAGCTGCGGGTCGTGGAAGCAGATGACAGCCGCGCGGCCGTCCTCATGCACGAGGAGAATGCCGACCGCCAGGACATCACGCCGATGGAGCGGGCGCTGTCCTTTCAGGCCCTGCTCGATGGGAAGGTATTCACGGCCCAAGATGCGCTTGCCGAGGCCATGAATCTGTCGAAGGGGCAGGTCTCCAAATTGCTCAAGGCCGCGGGGCTCCTGCGTCAGGGCAGCATCGGCGGACTTTTCGGCGACACGAGCACGGTGCCTGTCGACCAGGCCTACAAGCTTGCGGTCCTGATGGATCGAACGGGCGCCAAGGAAGTCATTCTGCAGGCGGCCAAGAACCTCGGCCGCGACGGGCAGAGCAGGGCGGCTGCGGAAATTCTGCGTCTCCTCATCGGCAGCCTCGATCGCTCGAAGAAGTTTCAGCCCATCCAGAAGCGCTACAACGTCGGTACCGCCAGGCACGTGATGGTGAGCCGAAATGCCCGGGGCAAAGTCACGCTGGCCTTTGCGGAAGGGCTTCAGGGTGTCGACAAGACCGATGCGCTCAAGGCCATGGAAGAGATTATGAAGGATCTGGGGTAGGGGAGGGTATTGGTTTAGCTTCTGCATTGATTATGCGAGTGGCTACATAGATTGTCCCGGCGGTGGGACAGTGGACACGGATTCCAACGCTAGAGCTAGAGTCCCGCCCACCCTGATCGCCCACTGAGATATGCCGTGTCTGCCGAGCTTGCCTTTGTTTGTTAGACTGGACACGGGTACAATGGCTCGATCGATGGAGCCATTTGGCCCAAGGTTGACTGATGCCCACCGCGTTCGCTCTTGCCGAGAAACCGCTGCTCGAAGTGCTACCCCTGGTTCGCCATGGGCTTCCGGCGGTGATGTTTGAACAGGTCGCAACAACGTTGGGCTTGTCGAGTACCTCACTTGCGGCAAAGTTAGGGATCGCGCGGCGTACCGTGACTCGCAAACGCGGCAACGGGGCACCGCTCTCCAGCGAGACGTCCGAGAAGCTGCTGCGGGTGGCGCGGATTCGTAACCTGTGCCGGCTGCTCTTTTCGACCGATGAGGCAGTATCGGCGTGGCTGTCCAAGACCGATACGGCCCTTGGCAACATGGCGCCGATCGACCTGTTGGACACGGACCTGGGCGCCCGGGAGGTCGAAAATCTCCTGCAGTCGCTCGCCCACGGCCAGTTCGTATAACAGCGCGCAATGCGGGTATTCCGCATTGGATTGGCGCGCTTCCTGCGGACCCGCAAGGAAGCCTTCGGTGGTCGAGGGGGCGTGGTTGCCTCCGGCCGCTGGCATACCGAAGGCCACCCGATTATCTACACCGCCCAGTCCCTGTCGCTCGCGGCGTTGGAGATTCTCGTGCACCTGAAGCAAACCCAGGCGGTCGAACCGTTTCTCTCGTACGCGGCTGAGATTCCTGATGAGCTCATCCTCAAGCCACAGTCCTATCCGCCGCGTTGGAAGAATCGCATCGAAGTGAGTCGCGCGTTCGGCGATGAGTGGCTTGAGGCAAGGGTGACTCCGGCCTTGCGTGTGCCGACCGTCCTGGCGCCTGGGGAGTGGAATGTGCTCCTCAATCCCCTGCATCCCGAATTTTCGTTGGGGTGGATTCAAGCGGGACCGGACCGTTTTGCTTTCGATGCGCGATTGTTAGTCCGAAAGAAGAAATCCGCGGCCCCGGGAAGGCCCAGGACGCCCTGACGCGCATCTGCAGGATCTGATCCGATCAGCGCAAACTCACGCCGACTGCTGCGCTGACAGGGGATGAGCCCGTCGGGACTATTGGGCGGCCGCCGTGTCTTGGATTTGGCTTGCCGGATCGCCAGCAGTGCCGGGGACGCTTTGGTGCGGATGCCATTGCCTGCAAGAATTTCCTTGGTCGCAGCTTCGATTGTGCAGCGACCGAACACCGCGGACTGTCTGTCGGCCGGTTCGAAGTCAAAACGCACGAATTCATCATTCACGTCGCGCAGCAGCGTCACCATCTGGCGCAAACCCTTGAGTCGGCTCGCCATGGATCCGGAAAACCACGGCCTGGAAGCGTCGCTTGAATAGATGCAGGTGCCAACTCCCTTCGGGCGTCAACAGCCCCGAAAACGCAGAGGAGCTATCATCCACACGAATCTTCTGATGCTGGTCGGCGGCTGGCTGTATGTCCGCCTTCATGCTTGTGTCTACGCCTACCTTCTCGAACCCCTCTCAAGTCTTCAATCCGTCCGCATATTTGTGCGCCCGGATTTCCAGCCTCAGGCGAATCGTCGAGGCGGATTTGAACTGACCCCTGGGAAGTTGCTCACCCGGTCTTTTTGGAGCATCGGCGACATCAAATGTAGAGTTTCGTGGGAACCGCTGAGATTAATCGACGGGAAACGTCAGAGTACCGAGTAGCGCCTTTGTATTCGTGCATAGGCCGGATTGCGGGCGCCAATGTGCGCCTGCTGAATTGAAAGATGCGGGTGATCGTGTAGTCGGTGGATACGCCAAGGGCGAGAGGGCTCTTCAGAAAATGGCGTGCGTCGCTTACGCGGGATTTGGACGGCTCACAAATAGACGGGGGGAAAACAGCCATGCAATTGCGTCGTTTTGATCTCAGTCGCTTGAAGATGTTCGGGCTGGCCTTGGGTTTAGCAATACCCGGTGTGTATGCGGCTACCCCAACCTGGGTCAGTACGGAAACGAAAGCATTCACTGAGATTGGGGCGACCATGCAAGGGGCTCTCGCCGATAACGACAGTGTTCCCGTCGTTGTGAGCCTTAAGCTCCGTAACCGACCCCAATTGGAGGAGATTGCGCAAGAAGTTGCGAGCGGCGCCGCTGCACCCCTGACGCACGATGAGTTCATGGCGAACTATGCGCCTACGGAGACTCAAGCTCAGACCGTCGCCTCATATCTTGCCAGCATGGGCTTTGTGAATGTATCGATTGATGATAATCGGCTATTGGTAAGCGCCACCGGCACCGCCGCATTGGCTTCGGCAGCTTTCAACACCTCTCTCATTCACGTTGCCGCCAATGGGCACAGTGGAATCGCGAATGTTACGGACGCGCAAGTGCCGTCACAGCTGGCAGGCATCGTTTTGGGGGTGCTGGGGCTTCAAACGTTGGAAAGCCCCCAAATCACCGCGGTGCCAGCGCCCGTTGGGGGCATTCATCCTGATACCGCAGGGCCTCACGGTTACGATCCGACAGCGTTCCCGCTTATCTATTCTGCGAACACTCTGCCTACGGGCTACGCCACAAACGTGGGCATTGTAAGCGAAGGCAGCTTGACTCAGGTGCTCGCTGACCTGCAGCTTTTCGAGAGCAACAACGGCCTACCAATTCTCTCACCAGCCGTTGTTAACGTAGGCACGCCATCATCCGATCAGACGAATAACGTCGAGTGGGATTTAGATAGCCAAAACATCCAAGCGATGGCCGGCGGTTCATTGGGGTCCTTGACATTCTACGTCAGCCCGAGTCTTACCGATTCCAATCTAGCGGCTGTGTACAGCAAGATCGTCAGCGTGGATACCGCAAAGATCATTAACATCTCCCTTGCCGAATGCGAGGCGAGTGCGAAGAGCGACGGTTCGCTGGCGACGGACGACCAGACCTTTCTGACTGCGGTTGCTCAAGGGCAGACGTTTTCGGTGGCGACAGGCGACAACGGTTCACGAGTCTGTGGGGCACCCAATGTCGAGCAGTACGGAACTTCGATCAGCGTGTCTTACCCTGCCAGTTCGGCCTACGTCGTAGCGGTGGGGGGCACCTCGCTTCTAACCAATACCGATGGTACCTATGCCAGCGAAACAGCCTGGCTCTACAGCGGTGGCGGAGTCAGTGCTTACGAGCAACCCACGCAATGGGCCCAAGGAATATCCTCTGTTCCGGCTTTTGCTCGCGCGATTCCAGACGTGGCAATGGACGCGGATCCAAACAGCGGCGCGTATATTGCTGTTAATGGGGTATATCCTACGCCCGTACCGTGGGGTGGTACCAGCCTCGCATCGCCGCTGTTCGTCGGCGCGTGGGCGAGAATCCAAACAGCGAACAGCAATGCATTCGGCTACCCGAACCCGCTGATTTATGCGCAGTCGGTACCGATCGTCGCCTTTCACGATATTACTTCCGGCAATAACGATGACTACAACGCCGCGCCAAATTGGGACTACACAACTGGCTGGGGCAGCGGCATAATCTCAACGCTCTCTGCAAATCTCTCGGCATTGCCCAGTTTTCCAGCTTCAGTAACGGATGCAGGCGGAGGGATCGCGTGCCCATCGGACCTAATTCAGTGGTCGACGGTAGCAGGGGCATCTTCTTATCAGCTTTGGACTAAGGAGCTGAAACCCGCGCAAAACGCTTTATTTGGGCTTGCGTGGTCTGGCACTGGCACCTCTACCAGAGTGACACTGAACCGTGGATCCGAATTCGCTTATAAAGTAAAAGCTTGTACGGCAGATGGTTGCAGCCAACTTTCATCGTCGCAGGTCTACGTCACGGAAGGGACCTGTCAATGAGGAATTACTGGAAAACAAAATGATATTGCAGGTTGGCGTCGATCGTGTCCGTGGAAGCGGTACATGCGAAACCCCTTCGCCCTGATAGGTAGCTTGTCGTAACACTTCGGGAGAACGCGGAGACCTCGAATGGCGGACTCTCGAAAGCGGAAGTTGTCGTTACGACCCGTAGCGAGGGCAGGCATTGCGCTGATCGCGTCGTCCTTGACGGTGACCGCGTCGGACCGTGCGAACACGCCAATCGATAGCGCCTCCCCAATATCCGGTCGGGCTGCGGCGGCTGCCTTGGATGTGTTTCCGCTTCGGTTTGAGCCGAACGTGGGGCAAAGCCTTAATCGCTATCGATACGTCGCGCGAACTCAAACCTATGGCATCGCCCTCGCTGAGAACGAGGTTAGCCTCCGGCTGGAGGATCGCTCTCCGGCGCGCGGCTGGGCATCGGATCGCTCCCAGCATTCGGTGCCGCCCGTAGCGCTCGCTCTTCACCTGGTCGGATCAACTCCAGAACCGCGAATCAGCGCAGAGGGTCGCCAGCCGAGCGTGAGCAACTACCTAATAGGAAATGAGCCTTCAGCATGGCACCGCCGAGTCGCTAATTTTGGTGCCGTTCGCTACGAAAAGGTTTACCCGGGCGTCGATTGGGTCCTCTACGGAAATGCCGGTGAGCTCGAGTATGACTTTGTCCTGGCTCCGGGCGCCGACCCGGCCCGCATCCGGCTAGAAGTCACAGGAGCGAGGGGTCTCAAGGTCGATAGTTCGGGCGACCTGCTGATCAGCGCAGGCAATCACTTGTTGCGTCAGAGAAGGCCGGTCGTATATCAGACTCGAGGCGCCGGCGCTCGTGAATACGTCGAGGGACGCTATGTCATCGATCGCAACGCCATCCGTTTCGAACTCGGCCGATACGATCCTCATCGGACCCTCATCATTGACCCGGCGCTTGCTTTTTCAACATACCTCGGTGGCAGCGGTTCCGAATATGCCACGGCAATCGCGGTCGACAGCGGGGGCAACATATACGTAGCTGGAACCACGAGTTCGGAAGACTTTCCCTCCGTTCATCCTTTCCAGGCCAGCAACAAAGGAGACAATGTCTTTGTTGCGAAGCTCAATCCGACGGGCACCGGACTCGTCTATTCGACCTATCTGGGGGGCAGCATCGATGAGCTCGCCGCCGGCATCGCTTTGGATAGCTCGGGCGACCTATATATTGCGGGTTCGACAGCCTCGCCGGACTTCCCGGTGCGTAATGGTTTTCAAACAACGTACAAAGGCATGGGCGTAGGCAGCGAGAATGGTTTTGTCGCCAAGCTTGATCCTACCGGTGAGACCTTAGTGTACTCGACCTACCTGGGCGGATCCGTGCAGGACATCCTGCGAGGGCTGGCGCTCGATCCGACAGGCGCGGCCTACGTCGTCGGTAGCAGCTCATCGGCCGATTTCCCCACCGCACACGCGTTGCAAGGAGTCCTTAGAGGTCGCGTCAATGCGACGGTGAGCAAACTCAGTCCTGACGGCTCATCGCTTGAGTATTCGACCTATCTCGGCGGTAGCGCGGCCGATGGGGCAGCCGCGATTGCAGTCGATTCTGGCGGTAACGCATACGTGGGGGGTACGACCAACTCGCTGGATTTTCCGACCGTGAATCCCTTTCAGAGCGCGAATAACGTAAGCGTCAACGGCAGCACAGCCACGACAGGCTTCGTATCCGAGGTCGTATCGGATGGCAGCGCGCTCGTGTACTCAAGCTACCTGGGCGGCAGCGGCTTTGACGTGATCGCCTCGATTGCGGTCGACAGCTCCGGCAATGCTTATGTGGCTGGGAGCACTGCGTCGACCGACTTCCCGACTGTGAATCCGCTCCAAGCCACGAACAAGGCGACCACGGGCCGTGGGGGACCATCGTCCTTCCTCACCAAGATCGACCCGGCCGGCAGCGCGTTGGTGTATTCAACCTATCTGAGTGGCAGCGGTGGTGGAAATGGATCATTCGGAGATGCCGCGCGGGCGGTTGCTGTGGACAGCGGTGGCGATGCCTTCATTGCGGGGAGCGCCAGCTCGACCGATTTTCCAACGGTGAATGCCGTGCAAACCACCAACCACGGAGCTGCCATCGGCGCAAGCAACGCGTTTGTGAGCGAGTTCAACCCGGCGGGCACCGCTCTCATATTCTCCACCTACTTAGGAGGAAGCGGCTCCTTCGGAAATCAATCGAGTCATGCCCCCGCCCCTTTGGGAGACGCTGCGAATGCTATTGCTCTAGATGCCGCGGGCAACATCTATATCGCAGGACAAACCGGCTCGAGCGATTTTCCCGTCGTGAACGCCTACCAGACGATGAGTAAGAGCGTGACTCAATACGGGACGAATACCACAGCGTTTGTGGCGAAGTTCGGTACAGAAGCTAGCTCATCCTCACCGCCGTCAAGCACTCCCTTGCCATCGAGCACTGGAGGAATGAAAGGTGGCGGTGGCGCTATTGGCTGGGACCTGATGATCGCTTTGATGTTGATTTGGAGCCTACAGGCTCGACGCAGTTCACAGATCAACAACTCGCGGTTTGGCGTACAGGAAGCCGCGAATCTCCGAAACAACAGGTCATCTGTGAAGCTCGCTGCAGACAGCTGCGGGCAATTTGCCAAAGTAAGCAGTTCAGTTGCCAACGATTCTGGCCGCTGCCGCAGCGGCGGCCTCAGCGGCGTCAGCTGATGCTTTGAGCGCTGTCGGAGAAGGGGGGTCCGGAGATTGCAGGAAATGAGCGTTTCCATTGTTGATTGCGGCAGTATGGGTCATGGGAGCGCCTACTGGCTGCTTGGTGACTCCTTGGAACGGATTGACCAATGCGACGCCCCTGCCAGAGGCGTCGTCCACTGTCGCTGTATCGCGACTGCGATGCAGAAATGTTAGTAACATTACTGCAAGAAATCCCACAGCGAAGAAAGCCAGCGGCCAACGCATTGACACGTCAACACTCACAGTCGTGCTATTGCACCGAGGCGCTGATTATGATCTATTCCTTCGGAAGTCGAAATGGCAACGGCATTGCAGTAGAGGCGTAAACGCGCCGGCAAAGACGGCGTCTCGAATCGCGGGCATAAAGAGTCACGACGCCCTTAGAGGCATGTCTGACGGGGGGATACGATTTGAACTCAAGAATTCGCCGGAGGCTTCAGGAAGTGAGCCTCGATATGCGCTCGGCCCTGCTCACCTTGAGTCGTGTCGTCAGCGTTCTCTTGGCGTTGGGCATTTTCTCATGTCCAGCTGTCGCGACAACTCCGGCTGCGCAGCCGAAGTCATGCAATGTGCCGGGCACACCCACGTGTCCGGCGCCCCCACCTCTGCCCGGTACATGGACATACAGCGTTAATCCGGGCTATGACAGGACCATTCCAAGCGGCGAACTGCATAGCTTTGGCGATATCGACTACTACTACAACCAGCTGTTCGTGCCATCAAGCTGGTGCTCGACGATGGATATCAGTCAAGTTGAGGGATCTTATGGGTATCCGCGTTATCAGTACGGCATCTTGAATCAAGATGCTTATACATTCACCTATAGAATCGTTGAGCCGTCCACGCCAGGCGGAAATCCTCCGCAGACATGCAATTACTCCTCAAACACAACTGCTTTTGTGGTCATCAACCGAACAGTGTCCTGCCCGGGAACTACTGCGGCGCCGACATATCAAAGCAGTCCGGTAATCGGACCTTATTGCCCTCCACTGTCGTCCGCAAACCCAGCGAAAATTCCGGGATGTCCGAGTTGTTCGCCCTCTGGCGGCAACAACTCTGGCGGTGCAGATTCAAATGCCGGCACTTCGGTGGAAAGTGACCCTGTCGATGCTTCAAACGGCAACGCGTATTACTCGGAAACTGACTATGTAGGCGCCGGATCAAGTTCGCTTAGGTTTACGCGCAGCGCAAATGCAATAGTTAGTCCGGATCAGTATTGGAACGGGGTGAATATTCTGCCTGGACAGCGAGGCTATCTAGGGACTGGCTGGGTCGCCAGCTTCTTTCAGTCGCTCGTACCGATCAGTGTTACCGATAGCACGGGGGTGGCGCGAAGTGCGGTCTATGCGTTCAGGCCGGATGGCCGCGTCCTGGTGTTCAATCTCTACAACGGAGTCTATTCGCCTGACGGTGATGTTGCCGATTCACTGCTTCAGACCGGCACAGGATGGGAGTACCAAACTGCCAACGACACAATTGAGTCCTACAACTCCGCGGGGCAATTAATTTCGGTGGCGGCTCGCGGAGAGGCTCCGGTGACAGTCAGTTATACCAACATAGGAGACCCGCCGAGCTCGGTATCTGATGCGTTCGGGCATACGCTGACTTTCACTTACGCCCTCGATGCAACCGGCGTTTCGCGATTGACCGGCATGACAGATCCAGGTGGCGCCACGACGTTCACGTATAGTGCCGGGAATCTCACGTCCGTAACACACCAGGATGGCACGTCACGCCAATACACGTACGGCAGCGGCGCCTTTGCTAGTTCTCTTACGCAGGTAACTGACGAGTCTGGCAATGCCTACCAAAGCTGGACGTACTTGACTTCAGACCCCGGCCAACGAGTCGGCAGTTCGTCGTTTGCGGGAGGTGTGGGGACATACTCCTTTTCCTATGCGACGAGCGGCTCAGGGGGCTCTGTATCGGTGACGGACCCCCTGGGGACCAGCAGAACTCTCACCCAACAGCTGGTGTGGGGCCGGTACCGGATGACCGGATCCAACAAGTATTGCAGTGGATGTGACAGTGCGCGCACCTACGATGCGAGCGGTAATATCACAAGTAGAACCGACTTCAATGGAGTGCAGACCAGATATTCGTACGATGTAACCCACAATCTCGAAACGTCACGCACGGAAGGGTATGGAACGGCCGTGGCGCGAACCGTTACCACTTCCTGGGACACGAATTGGCGTCAACCGGATCTCATCACTGAACCCAATCGAACCCGCGCCTACACGTACGATGCGATGGGGAATGTACTGACTCAGACGATCACCGATACAACGGTGACGCCCAATGTTGCGCGGACGTGGACGTATACCTACGACAGTTACGGCCACAGGCTCACCGCCAAAGGCCCGCGTACGGACGTAAACAGCACGACGACATACACCTATTACTCCTGCACAACGGGGAGTCAGTGCGGAGAGGTTGATACTGTCACCGATCCAGTTGGCAACGTCACAACGTACAACACCTACAATGCCAATGGCCAGCCGCTGACGATCACCGATCCGAATGGTGTGGTAACAACGCTCACCTACGACGCGCGTTATCGGCTTACTTCGCGACAAGTCGGCACAGAGACCACCGCTTTCAATTACTACCCGACAGGCCTCCTCAAGCAAGTGACTCTGCCGGACAGCAGCTATCTCCTCTACACGTATGACAACGCGCACCGCTTGACTCAGATCAGCGACGGTGCCGGCAACTCGACCAAGTACACGCTCGATGCAATGGGTAACCGAACTGCCATCAAGACCTACGACCCCTCTAGCACGCTGCATATTTTGCACACACGAGTCTACAACGCCCTGAACGAGCTCTATCAGGATGTCAACGCGGCCGGCACCTCCGCCGTGACGACGACCTATGCGTACGATGGCAATGCGAACCAGACGGCCATCAGTGCACCACTGAGCCGCAACACGGCCAATACGTATGATGCGCTTAACCGCTTGAGCCAGGTCACCGACCCGGGAAGCGGCGTTACTCATTTCAACTACGACTCAGAGGATGATCTGACCTCAGTCACCGATCCGCGTAGTCTCTCCACTCAGTACACCTACAATGGCTTTGGGGATGTATCGCAGCAGATCAGTCCCGATACTGGCACGACATCAAATACGTACGATTCCGGTGGTAATGTCAGTGTGTCGACGGACGCGCGCGGGGCGGGCGCCCAATATTCCTACGACGCGGCCAACCGGGTCACCTCGATCGTTTACGTCAACAGTCTGAACCAGCCCGACCAAACGCTGACCTTCGGATACGACTCCGGCACCAACGGGAAGGGCCATCTGACGAGCGCCGGCGATGGCAACGAGACGCTTTCCTGGTCGTACGATGGCCTCGGCAGGGTCATCGGCAAGGGCCTCACGGTCGGCACTTCGGTCGAGTCGGTGGGATACGCTTACACCCAGGGTGACCTGACAGGCCTGGTGACACCTTCTGGCCAAGCAATCGCCTATACATATAACAGCAATCACCAGGTCACCGGCATTACCGTCAATGGCATCACGTTGGTGCACAATGTCGGCTACGAGCCATTCGCCGGCGTGAATGGCTGGACTTGGGGTGATGGGTCGAGCGTCACCCGCAGTTTCAACGGTGATGGACTTGTGAGTCAGATCGTCACTGCTGGAGTCACGCTCGGCTACAGCTACGATAATGCGAACCGCATCAGTGGAATCACAGACTCCTCGAGTTCTGCGTTGTCCTGGACGTACGGGTATGACTTGCTCGACAGGCTCGGCAGTGCGACGACGTCCGCCATTACCGATGGGTGGACGTACGATGCCAACGGCAATCGGTTAACGCAGACCGGGACGACGCCCACAACCTTCTCGGTCAATGCCACTAGCAACGAACTCGGCTCCACAACGGGCAGTTTGTCCCGAACCTACAGCTACGATGCCTCGGGGCACACACTCTCGTATGGGGGTGCTTCGTTCACGTACAACAACCGCGGTCGAATGATGGGGACGAGCGCGAGTTCGACGGGGTACCTTTACAACGCCTTAGGCCAGTTAGTAGAGAAATCAGGTGCCCTCGGAACGACGGTGGTTATGTACGACGAAGCCGCGCATTTGATCGGCGAATATAGTAGCGGTGGCGCCCTCATTGAGGAGACTGTGTGGCTGGGAGATATTCCGGTAGCGACTCTTCAGGCCAACGGCTCTGGAGGCATCAACATCTTCTACATTCATACCGACCACCTTAATAGTCCGAGGAAGATCAGCCAGCCGACGAGCGGCACGCTTGCTTGGAGATGGGATGCCGATCCGTTCGGGACGGCTTCGCCTAATCAAAATCCGGCGGGGCTCGGAGTATTTTCTTATAACCTGCGCTTTCCAGGGCAGTACTTCATGGCCGAGACGGGCTTGAACTACAACTACATGAGGGATTACGACCCCGCCACTGGGCGATACATCGAGAGCGATCCCATAGGACTGGACGGCGGAATCAATACGTACTCATACGTCGGTGCGAGTCCAGAAATGGGAACAGATCCATTAGGATTGTTGGATCCTGGTGGCTTTGTATTCCCTAAAACTACACCGAGAGTTTTGCCGTACTCGCCAACTCTTCCAAGCGCTATTGGGATCTGCGCCCGCGCGCTCGGCGCCATTGCATTCGCGCTAACCCCGTCCAGCATTAGTCCCTGCGAAGATCTTTATCCGCCGTCGAATGCGAGCTGTCCTGACGATGAAGATCGATGTAAACAGGCCTTGGAGCAGGCGCGCCGTATTTACAATGAATTGACTAGGAGATCAATTCCTCAGTACATGTATGCGAGTCGAAATGGTTCTGCGAATATTGGCCACCACACAGCGATCACCCAAGGTCAGGCGGCGCTTCGCACGGCGCTTGACAGGGTGCGGAGATATTGCCGAGTTTTGCCACCGGATCTGGAAGATATGGATAACCTTGCAAATCAGACCTTCCCGATACGACACTAGGCGCTTATGGTCATTAAAGTTGCCGAGAGACCGCTACCGCGCGCGCTCGCCGAATCGCATGAATATACAGCTCTGTCCGAGCCAGCGCGCCGCGGTTTGATGGAGCATGTGCGATACGTGCAGGAGTTGCCCTTCAAGGTCGTCGAGTGGCTAGAGACGGGAGCGTCCGCCTCGGATCTCCAATCACTTATCGAGCGGTTGGATCTAGACCTGACGATTCATCTGGGAGTGCCTAAGCAACCTGAGGACGCTGTCTCGCCGTGGTTGCTTCAAACTAGCTGGGTATCTCATTCTAAGCCTTTGTCATCCTTTCTGAAATCGCAACGTATCAGAGACATAAATGCCCATCCTCCGGAGGTGGGGCAAACTCTCCACTATATAGAGCAGTGGCTTACATCAATCGCTGGAGCGGTAGAACATCTACTGTCAGATTTCTTTGACAGCACGTCGTATGACGAGTCGGTGGCACATTTAGTCGCTGTTAATGTGTTGCTCGCCGGCATAAAGTTGGGTGTTGGGCGGATACGGCTTCAGTATCCGGGGACGCCTGCGCCGGCTTTGACCCGCGCGTGAGGAGATTGCCGAAGTAGATAGATTCCGCTGATCTAGCTCAGGAGATAATGACGGGACATGACATGCCATGACACGTTCGGCCCAAGCTTACAGCTCGAGCGGTGACGGGTGAGGGCAGCGCCTGCTTCGGATCTTGGGTTTTGATCGATTCAATGACTTGGGGGGGTTTGGCGGGCGACCGCGCTATGCTGCCTTGCCCGCGAATAGTACCGAACCGAAGTAGAGTCCGCCCGATGGGAGCGGACAATGAAGACGAAGCGATATACGACGAGCAGCCTATCGCGATTTTGGGGGAAGCCGAGGTCGGAGCGAAGACCAAGGATTTGTGCCGCAAATACGGCATCTCGGAGCCGACGTCTTACAATTGGAAGGCAAAGTATGGCGGCATGACGATCTCGGATGCCAGGCGCCTGAAGGACTTGGAGACCGAGAATTCGCGGCTTAAGAAGCTGCGGCGGAGTCCGAACTAGACAAGTCGGCATTGAAGGATCTCCTGGACCGAAATGTATGACCCGCCCCGTGTTTGCAAGAGGCTTCTTCTTCTGAGGGTGTGGCTGGTCGGTCTGCCTAAATGTATCCGGCCTACTTGTGGGAGTTGCAAGCCCCCTGGCCTTGATGGAGATCCGCGCACGCCAGGCCTAATAAATGGTGCGGTCTATGACGACCATTCTCTTGGAGCAGGCTCGAGACGTGTGGGGTTGACCGTACTGCCATCCTCGTGAAGTCTCCTGCAGAACCTGGTGGGATAATTAACTCGATGCGGCGCCGTCGTCGCTACGCCGGCATCATGGACGATGCCGATCCGGATCGGTAGACCTCATTGCGTGCCAGCACGGCCCATGCCATGCGAGCGATCTTGTTTGCCACGGCTACTGCAACGACGTTCTTGTGAGCGCGCTGTTCGAGCTGCGTCATCCACAGACCGATCTCGTGATTGTCCCGGTGTAGATGCTTTAGCAAAGACCTGGCGCCATGGATTAGTAACTTGCGGATGTATGGGTTGCCGCGCTTGCTGATCCCCAGCAGCGTAGGCTTACCGCCTGTGGTCGCCTGGCGTGGCACGAGTCCTAACCAAGCCGCAAGTTCGCGCCCACGCTTGAAGGCGGAGCCGTTGCCGATCGCTGCGACTAATGCGGCGGCACCGAGAGGCCCAATGCCTGGCACGGTGACCAGCCGTCGGCAGCCATCGTGGCGTTTTGCGATGAGCTCAATCTCACGAGTGTACTCAACAATCGACTCGTCGAGATACTTCCAATGATCACGAAGCCGGTTGACTAGCTGACGCATCCGATCTGACAGCCCGTTCTCGGCATCCTCCAGCAGGCCGGGGAGATCGCGCCGCAGCGCGGCGCGACCCTCCTTCACCGGCAATCCATACTCGATCAGGAATGCACGGATCTGGTTAATGATGGAGGTTCTCTGTCGGACCAGTCGCTCTCGAATACGGTGTAGCGCCTGAAGATCGAGTTGTTCGTTCGACTTGACGGTCACGAAGCGCATGGTGGGCCTTGTCACCGCCTCGGCGATTGCTTCGCATCGTTGAAATCGTTCTTCTGTGATTTAACGTACGGCTTGATGAACTTCGGGGCGATCAGCCGCACGTCGTGGCCGTGGCGCTGAAAGCTTCGGGCCAAATGCTGTGAGCCAGGGCATGCCTCCATGCCGATCAGGCAAGGAGGCAGGTTGGAGATGAACTGCATGAGCTGGCCTCGATTGAACTTGTGTTGAGCAATGGGCTTGCCGGCCCGGTTGCAACCCACAAAGTGAAACCAGCTCTGGCCCGGGTGGTAAGGGTATTTGGCTTCGCGCGAGCACACCACGCATATCTCTTCGCCAACAAGCGCGCCAATCGGATGAAGGTGCTGGTGCACGATGGCTTCGGGGTGTGGCTGTGCGCGCGGCGTCTTCACCGAGGTGGCTTTGTATGGGGTCAGGTGCATCGAGGCGCGACACTCGCATTGACAACGGAACAACTCAATGCGTTGGTGGTGGGGCTGCCGTGGCATCAGATCAGAGATCTGGCGACGCTGCGCGTGATCTAATCCACGGCATGGAGAGGCTATAAAACAAGTACTTTCGTGTATGACAAGCTGTCATGACGAGCTATAATACGCCTCCATGGAAATGGCGGATCTCGAGGGGATGAGCGTTGAGGAGCTTCGCAAGCTCGCGGCCTCGCTGATCACGCAAGTCGAGCTGAAAGACGATCAGATCCACTGGAAGGATCTAAAGATCAGCCAACTCACCCATGAGATGGCGATCCTCAAGCGCTGGCGCTTCGGACATGCAGCTGAGGAGTTCCACGGCCAGCAGCGCAGTTTGCTTGAAGAGTCCATCGATGAGGATCTCGGAGCCATCGAGATCGAGCTGGACGAGATCCAGGTCGTTGCCAGGCCGAAGAAGATCCCGGTCCGTGCGCACTTACCGCTTGATCTGCCTCGAGTGCACTGCCCCCACGAACCCGAAAGCACGCAGTGCGAGTGCGGCTGTCAGATGAAGCGGATCGGCGAGGATGTCGCCGAGAAACTCGATTACGTCCCCGGCACCTTCCAAGTCGAGCGACATGTGCGCGGCAAGTGGGTGTGCAATGTGTGTGAAAAGATCGTGCAGGCCCCGGTTCCGCCCCACGTGATCGACAAGGGCATCCCGACGGCCGGCCTGCTCGCGCAGGTGCTAGTGTCGAAGTATGCCAACCATATGCCCTTGTACCGGCAGGAAGAGATCTATGCCCGCTCCGGCGTGCCAATCCCACGCTCCACGATGGCTGAGTGGGTCGGGGCCTGTGGTGTCAGGCTCCAGCCTCTCGTGGATGCCATGAAAAGCCTGCTGCTGAAGCGCTCGGTGCTGCACGCGGATGAGACTCCGATGCCAACCCTGCGACCGGGGTTGAAGAAAACCCATCGTGCTTACCTGTGGGCCTACGGGACGACCGCATACGACCCGGATCCGATCGTTATTTACGACTTTGCCGTCGGTCGCTCAGGAGAGCATGCCCGGGCGTTCCTGGGACAATGGCGGGAGAAGCTCGTCTGCGACGACTTTAGTGGCTACAAAGCTCTCTTCCAAGGCGAACGCCCCGCCACTGAGGTGGGCTGCATGGCGCACGCGCGCCGCAAGTTCCATGAACTGTATGCCAATCATCAAAGCCAGATCGCCGGTGAGGCTCTGGAGTACTACGCGGGGCTCTATGAGGTGGAGCGCAAGGCGCAGGACTTAGGGCTCGACGCTGCCGGCCGACAGACTCTGCGGAAAGCCGAATCCGCGCCTGTCGCGCAACGTCTGCATGAATGGCTCACCAAGCGGCTGGCGAGCGTGGCTCCAGGATCCGCTACCGAAAAGGCTATCAAGTACAGCCTGGGTCGTTGGGAGGCTCTGACCCGTTACCTCAGTGACGGCACGCTGCCCATCGACAACAACTGGCTGGAAAACAGAATACGTCCGGTTGCCCTCGGAAGAGCGAACTGGTTGTTCGCAGGCTCCGACCGAGCCGGCCGCGGAGCCGCTGCGATCATGAGTCTCATCCAGACAGCGCGACTGCACGGCCTGGAACCGTTCACCTACCTTCGCGATGTCCTCGAACGGCTCCCCTTAATACCGCAGAGCCACATCGGAGATCTGCTGCCGGGTCAGTGGAAGATCAACCGACCCAGAACACACTAACCGCCAATCGCATACCGACTACCGACTCAGCCTGCCGGTAGACTCGACGAACTGGTACCCCATCGCTGGCCACCATCGCCCGCCAATCATTGGCCCGGAGAGCGTAATGATAGGTCTCGCCGTTTACCTGAACCGAAAAAGGCTAACAGTTGCAGGCGCCGAAGATCTTAGCGTGCTCAACGCCATCGTAAATGCGGTAGGCCGGCTCGGTAAGTCCACAGCACCGATCGGCAAGCGAACCACTCGTGACTTGTGGCTCTCGGTTAGCGGCCTAACAGGAAGAGCGGAGGGCGCGGAAAACGAGCACCTGCAATGGGTTCGCATGAAGCGCTTGCGAGTCGGCGACAAGGTCACCGTGCAAGTTGTCCGTGTCGCGCGAGCTGATGTACACGTAAGCGCGACCGTAGCGGCCAGCAGGCACGAAGCCAAAAAACGGATGCAGAAACTGATGAAGGAAAAAACGAGACGTCCGGCGACTCGATCCCGCGGACGTTCAGACCTGGCGTCAAGATGACATGAGCAGACCCTTACGGTTTAGCTACCTGACAGCTTCATCAGCGTTTGCCATTGCCTTTGCGCTTGCCTTTCTTGGGCTTGGAGTGGCGTGCAGACCGTGCGGGCTTTCCTGGTTTGGGATGACGCTTAACGACGGCCGCGTGTCGTCTTGTCACTGCCCGCTGAATAACCTTACCCAGCCTCGCCCGGTATTCTTCCGTTTCCTCGTGGGCGGCGGCCAGACGCGTTTCCAGTGCTGCGATGGTCACATCCCGTTTCGTGAGCATCGAGAGGCTGGCGCGCAGGTGCTCTTCCAGCTCCTTCACCGTCCGTTCTCTGGAGCGCAGCAGCTCATCCAATTCGATCTCGCGTTGCGACAGCGTGTGCTGGCGTAACTCGAGCTGACTTTTGAGCCGCGACAGCTGCCCCTCAGCCTCAGTGCTCCCAGCTTGGGCGGCGTCCACGGCCAGCGAGAGAGCTCGCTGCCATATGCCTTCGGCTAAGTCGGCGACCGCAGCGGGCAGGCGACGCAGTGTATCGGGCGTGCCTGCCACTTGGTTACCTAAATCGCGCCAGTACCGATTCAAGCCATCCAGGAGCGTGCGGGCTGAGCCGCCACCAAGTGCTATTCGAAGGCCTTCGACGGTCGGGCGAACCCCTGTCTTTAGGATGTCGGTGGCCGCGCGCTCAATCTGCGCATAGGTCACATCGGCGCGTTTCTGGCGCGTTCGACCGTAGGAGGGCGGTTGTTCCATTTATGAATAATATCATAAGATAACAGTAATAAACGATTGACCAATAGGCCGGATAATTGAACTTATCGGCATCAACGGGATTCTGGTATTCTCATATTCATGGCAGAAACCCCGGGAAAATCGGCGTTTGGGACGTTCGTGCCCGATGAGGGCGTTTCGCCCGGTTGGGACGTCATCGGCGCGCCGGCCGGAGCTGCGCCGACAGACGAGCGGGCCAGAGCGTTGGAAACGCTGCGCGCCTGGGACGCGATGGCTCAGGGGGCCTATCCGCCCAACACCGTCAGAGCTTGGCGCTCAGATTGGCGTTCGTTTGTTCAGTTCTGTTTCGGGAGAAACGAAAGCGTGCTTCCCGCGTCACCGCATACAGTGCGCGCGTACGTGCAGCACTGTATGGACGCGGCGAAAAAACCGGCGACGATCCGCCGGTATTTGGCGACTATTGCTCGAGCGCATCTGGCCGCTGAGCTATTGAGTCCTTGCGCGAGTGAGCCGGTGCGATTGGCGTTGAAAGAAATGAACACGATTCAGCCTGCACGCCAGAGACAGGCTCGGCCGCTTGGCTGGGCCGAGATAAAACTGTTCCTGGAGACAGCAGGGAAGGGCATGCGGGCCGATCGGGAGCGGGCGCTGCTATGCGTCGCCTACGACACCATGGCGCGCCGCAGCGAGCTTGTTGCACTGAACCTCGAGGACCTGACGTTCGCCAAGGATGGGACCGGTACGGCCCTCATCCGGCGCTCGAAGACCGATCAAGCAGGCGAAGGTGCGCAGGCGTATCTTGCTCGTGAGACCGTCAAGCACCTGAACTGCTGGTTAAGGGCCGCAAACCTTACGGAAGGGGCGGTGTTCCGGCGGCTGGTGGGACGCCACCGACTGGGCCCGAGATTGAGTGTCGATATGGTCGCCGACATCTTCAAGCGAGTCGGAACATGGATCAAGCTACCTGCGGAGGAAGTCGCGCAGATTAGTGGGCATTCGATTAGGGTCGGGGCGACGCACGACTTGTTGGCTCTCAATATCGATCTCGCCTCGGTCATGCAGGCAGGGCGATGGAAATCCACGCACATGCCCATGCGGTACGGCGAGCATGTGCTCGCGTCTAGAGGTGCCATGGCACGCGCAGCCGCCGAACAGGGGCGGGAATCCAAAGGTGAAGCCTGAAGAGCACGCTGGAGGCATCGAGCGTCGCGTTCGGAATGCGAAGGCCGCGGGTTTGATCCAATACTGTTCCACCAAAATTATGGTCACTTCGTAATACCCATCGTTTTCCCGTGTGCACCCTAAGTGCACAGTGAGTGCGACGAGAGAGGCAAGGACGCTATGCCGGAACACTCCCACAATCCGCCTTGGGACTTCCTATCCCAAGGACCGGACGCCTTCACTCCCCATGCGCACAAGCTATTCGCTCAATCCTTTGATTTCGCAAAGTTGCTTAGCGATCTCGGGATGCGGGCGCTGAAGGGTATCGAACCCGCCACCAACGACAACCAGCAATTCATTGCCGCCGTGCTGTTCGGACGCGCCCTAACTTCCTTTCAGGCCGCATACATACTGACGGAGCGTGGTCTGGTGACAGACGCTCGAGGCATTGTACGGAATCTCGTCGAAACTTCCGTGATCCTTGAAGCGTTGATAAAGGACAAGGGCGTCATCGATCTCCTTGAGTCGAGACACTATTGGCATCGCAGGAAACTGCTCAATTCGTGGCTCACTGATCCAGAGATAGCGGGCGTCATGAGCCAAGAGGCGAGGGACGGATTCAAAGCAAGGATCGCAGAAATCGATGCATTGGACCCTACGGCAAAGACACGCGGCGACCCCGTAAACATCGCTGCGTTGGCTCAGAAATGCAGCCTACTCGCCGTGTACAACACAGTGTATCGAATGCATTCGGGGGACTCCGCCCACACTACATTCGATGCCCTAGAACGGCACGTTCACGCTGACGACAAAGGTGAAGTTATCGCCCTTAGCTTCGGGCCGGAGTTGGATGAAATCCCGGACACGCTTGCGGGGGCAATCTCTTGCATTCTTTCTTGCTTGCGCGCGGTTGTTATCTTCTTCGGGTTATCTGAACTCGATATCCCCATAGCTGAGGCTCTTGGGTCGTGGCAGTCATTGGGAGCCGCCTCCGATACCGCATAACCTCAACAGCAGTGCCGTCGCCTCCAGATTCCGCACAAGCAGCACTATTGCCACGGGGCACATCACACTGAGCAAAGGGCTTGTCGATGTCCATTGTGTGATGCCCCCGCCTAGGTGGTGCGGGTGGCCATGCGCATTGCTGTCGGAATCGTGCAGAATGAACACGCGAGTCAGGCGCGGATCGTTCGCCTGATCCACTCCACAACCCATTCAATGCGCACCGCCACCATGGCGTTGAAGGTGGGCTTATGCTCGATCAGCATTCCGCTGAGCGTTGGGCGCCACAACGTTCCGCTGGAATAGGCATCCACGTCGGTAAAGTCACCGAGGTCCAAGAGTGGACCGCCGCTAAAGCCTACCGGGTCGAAAGCATTGGCAGGGTTGCCGGCTTCATCCGAGACGTCCTTACCAAAATTTAAGAACAGGTGCTCGGAACCCGAGATACTCATTGCGCTGGCAAGAGCTGGGTTTGCTGACACTGTCCCACTATAGCCGGAGCGGGCCGGCGTAATGGTCCTAGGCCCGTTTGCGATCAATTTTTTGTTGCGGGAGAATCTATATCCCGTTGCATAATAGTACCTTCGATCGGTGGGTGCCCTGTTTGGCGACAGCTTCGATGAATCAATGAAATCGACGTTTCCTAATGCGCTTACGGCATCACCGGGAATATCCCAAAAGCCACAATCGAGATGATCTAGAGTCCGATCGCCACGGGGCGCGATTGTTTTCCAGTTCTTTCCATCCTTCATCGGCACGAGCCCATTTGTGCCGCCAACGTATACCTCCTTGCCGTTCGCATGAGCGTCGAGGACGTGAGCCGCTGTACTCAGAATGGAATGTCCATCGATGGAAAGTAGAAGACAGGTGCCCCCTGGCTTGACTTGCGCATTGCGCCCTGGGACCTCTAATGTATAGATTGGCAAGACAGCGGAGTCGAACACGCGAGCGGCCTCGAGAGACCGCTCCCGCAGCAGCCGGTTTTCCGCATTGTCAAGCGTCTCGATCAGGCCCATGGGCAGGATTATACGCGGGCCGCCGGGTGGTCCCGGCCGTACAGTATGCCCACGCCTGCTCTGCTGTGCGACCGAGCACGCGATGTGGCCATCGGTCAACGCGCTCAGCAGGACCCAAGCGACCGGAAATTGAACTGAGTCCAGACTCAAAAGAAGACTACGGAAACGGATATGCCGCGGTTGCCGGATGCCGGTGTGGCCAAGAGAGGCAATGGCCGCGCCATTGGGTAGGTCTAACCGTCGCCTACGTGCAGGAGGTCAGCAGGCCCGAGCCCAGTTGCGGCGCAGGAAGTGCGGCGGACGAAATCCTCGGGTCGAGGTGTATCGAGTTGGAGACGAACCGGATGGAACTCCGGCTATGCCAGCGGCAGATACTGAGTATCGCGACACGGCGAAGCGACTGTAGGCTGCCTTAGTGCGAACGCCTCTATCTAAGAAATTATCGGCATCGGACCGGGTTTGATGGCGCCCGTTAACTTGTTTATTGACTGCTCGAGGAGGAGGGTCCAGGGGCGAATCGTTATTCGCGGCATCAACCCGCGAAGTGTCGACCCTGGCCGAATGGCACGAAGCTATTCCGGCGTCTCAACTGATGCGTTTTCGGGCGCGGTCAAATAACATGAAGTCATGAATCTGAGTACGCACATTTCCGACCGTCTATGGGAGGCGGTCGCTGCTCCCTATGAGGCAGGTAACTACGCACACGCAATTCTGGAAGGGATGCATGTGATTACGGAAGTCTTGCGTGAAAAAAGCGGGCTTGACGGCGACGGTCAAACCCTGGTCGGTGGAGCGTTAGGCGGTGAAAACCCGAAGGTGCGCTTAAATCGCTTACAGACCGATACGGAACGCAATGTGCAAAAAGGATTCGAGCACATCTTACGTGGCATGTATTCGGCAGTTCGCAATCCGCGCAGCCACGAGTCTGCGATAGATATTCGCGAGAATGCGGACGCGATTCTTTACTTCGTAGACTATCTTCTCATGTCGCTATCTGCCTCGAGAGCAGGCTTCAGTACCGAAACCTTCCTGCAAAAGGTCACTGATAAGGACTACGTCTCCGGCAGTGACAGGTACTCGGAACTAATGGCTGCTGACGTGCCGCAAGGCCGAGTGGGCGATGTCCTAGTGGCACTGTTTGGTGCGAGAGAGACCACACCGCTTCAAGATCGGGGACGCTTGAGAGACGCGCTTTTGAGGAGGGCTTCAGATGCTCAAATTGAGAGTTTTCTAGCGGTCGTTTCCGACACGCTTGCATCTACTGAGAACGACGGAGACATTAGGGCGGCATTCCAAATGCTCACGCCAGAGCTTTGGCCGCGGCTTCGTGAGGTGGCTCGACTGCGGGTCGAGTCCAAAATAGTAAAAATGATCAGAAAGGGTCGACTGGACGAGAATCGCAAAACCGCAGAATGGCTTGCGACTTGGACGCGTGACTTCATAAAACGGTTCGACACGCGCGAGGATATTGCAACGGTCCTTTACCTCCAGCTTTCCGATGAAAATCCTGCCAATAGGCGGTACGTTCTAGGTCACTTCATGCCGGTGCTTCCGGATATATGTCTCTCTGAACAAGAAGTGGCGCGTGTTGTTTCCGCCATGGCAAGACATACAAAGGCTAAGGACGCAGAGATGCGCACGGCCCTAATGTGGTACACAAAAAGTTTTCCGGCTGGCTGGCAGAAACTACTTGCAGAGGCTTTAAAGGGTATGACAAATCCAGAAAAACCTGCGCTTAGATTGGAAGATGGCACTCCATTTTTGGAGGAACTGGAGGACGACATCCCCTTCTAGCCAGACGAGCCGATCGACTTCCGAGAGAACTCGATCTATCTGGTGAAGGGGGAGGACTCGGATTTCCCCGGGGCGGGAATCGAAAGTCCTCCGGACTGACCAGCTCTCCCCCCTTCGAATGCTCCAAAGTAGGTGGCTGATGATGTGCAATTGCGTCCGCCCGCGACAATCGAGGACAGGCAAAGACATTCCGGGCGGCAAGATATGCCTGACCTGATGGCCTTCTTCGGTCCATTGGTGACTTAGGAAATGGCCGCTTCCGGGTTGGTTGTTGTACTCAGTTGCTGTTTGAACTCTGCCGGTGTCAGGTTGCCGAGGCTGGAGTGAGGCCTCACCTCATTGTACTGGCGCCGGAACTGCTCGATCGTGATCTTCGCATCGATTCTGTTTCTGAACCACTCCATGCTCAGGCATTCGTCGCGGAACTTGCCGTTGAAGGACTCATTGTTGCCGTTCTGCCAGGGCTTACCTGGGGCAATGTGCGCCGTGCCGATGTTCGCCTTAAGGAGCCATCGCAGTACGGCCCTGGACACAAACTCCGGTCCGTTGTCCGATCGCAGATACCGGGGACTTCCGTGAACACTGATCAGTTTAGTCAGCACCTCAATCACGCGGCCGGATCGGATGCTGCCAGCCACTTCGATGGCCAGACATTCCCGGCTGAACTCATCGACTACTGTCAGACACTTGAGCTGCTGACCATTGGCGCAGGCATCGAACACAAAGTCATAGGCCCACACCTGGCCCACGCCCGTTGCCGGCAACGGGCGTGGGCGGCTGGTTGCCACACGCCGCCGTGGCCGCTTTCTCGGCACCTGCAGCTTGTGGAGCCGCCACAGGCGGTGAGTTCGGTCAGGGCTCATGATGTGGCCGCAGCGCGCCAAGAAGATCTGAATGCGACGATACCCGTACCGCGGGTACTGCGCCGCAAGCTCCTGCATGGCGGCCACGGCCGGCGCATCCCGGGCCACCAGCCGCGACTGATAACCCACCGTGGATCGCGGCACGCTCAACAGCGCGCACGCTCGCCGGACCGATCTACCCCGTTGGCATACGTAGGCGATCTGTTGCCGGCGCACGGGCGCGCTCACCATTTTTTTGCGGCGACTTCCTTCAGGATCTCGATGTCCATGACCCGTTCGGCCAACACCTTCTTGAGCCGAGCGTTCTCGGCCTCAAGCGCCCGCAGTCGCTTCACGTCCACTGCCTCCAGCTGCCCAAAGCGCTTGCGCCATGCGTAGATCGTGACATCGCTGACCCCATGCTTCTTGGCCACCTCCGACACGGGCGCCTTGTCCGCCTCGCGCAGGATCTTGACCATCTGCTCTTCCGAAAATCTCGTCTTCTTCATGGCTCCCTCGCTTCCCGAAGGACCATTATCCCGAAGTATCAACTGGACCGAAAATCGGCCATGAGGTCATGCCCATGGCCTGTGCCTTGCTCCCACGAACGAGAAGATGGTAGCCTTTCTGTGCGGTCGGTGCACACCAAAGAGGGAAGGCTGGACTCTTAAAAACCAGCCTGCCGATATGAGCCTTGGTTCATATGTCTGGATCAGTCTGCGAGTGTTGCACTGATCGTTTTTTTTAAAGTTTGCGTCTGCCTGGCTCATAAATCGAATAAAGCCACGTTTTCCTATCGATGACGGTGTGAGACGACTGATCTCCCGAGAATGTTGTTTGGCGCCGGAGGATAACCGTAACCTCGGATTTTGGGCGAGCTCGCCATCTGACCATCCCGGAGACACCAAAATAATCATAGGTGGCCCAGGAACCATCACGAAACGTCCGAACGGAATTTCCGCTTCTAAGCCTGCGCCAATTGACTACTTCTGAAAGAATTCGGGCCGCTGCTGGCAGGCACTCTAAGCTGGCTTGAATACGGGCGACGGGCCGACCAATTCGGGTCATGTGAGACCAGCCTGTGCGATTAATAATAATTTTACCTAGCTCGCGATGCTCAGGTCCGGACGCCTTCCAAAGACAATAAAAATCCCACGCAGCACGCTTAGTGCTCTTGGTCAATTGTTCCAAACGATTGGGCAGGTCCCATCGCTCTGACATGTCTATATCGACCAAATCGACTTGATGATTTTGTCTTCTCGCCAGGCGCGAAAAGGGCGGCTTGCATTCCAGGGACGATTCAAAGCGGTTTTTCTTCAAGATAAGAATAGTATCTCGGGGCGTGAATGACGCCTGAGACTTTAGGTCCGTCCACCAAGCCTTCGATGGTACTGCCCCCATCTTCGGCTCCTCCTTTACGTAGATTAACGCCATCGGAAGCGACAACTTCTGCCAGTACTCTTGTCTGATACCGAGATCGCCACCTTAATCTC
>Ga0210391_10000522_pt1 | contig 39909 bp, 43 predicted proteins | sample IncBWC12OmetaG_FD_160573 | JGI IMG/M metagenome (GOLD analysis project Ga0210391, IMG submission 160573) | Forest soil microbial communities from Barre Woods Harvard Forest LTER site, Petersham, Massachusetts, United States - Inc-BW-C-12-O ...
CTGAGTGCGATAAGTTGGAACCTATGGATAAAATCAGATGGGATCCGTAACTTATTAATTTTTAGGATATTATTATGCGCCAATCTGGTCGGCATTCCGGCGAGCCTGCACACAGGTAAGGTCTGTCCCACGCACCATGGACCTTCAGGGCGACTTCGCAAAGTGCACGACGGGTTTAGCGTGCACTGGTCCAAGCGACGAGGAGAACTTCCGTGGGCACCATCAACGACGATCGAACGTCGGATCGCAACGCGAGCACCGGTAAAGGCTCGGGCGCGGAGATCACCCGTGAAAATACCAGCGACACCCGAAACTTCATCGAGACGCACAATGTGACCAAGGTGGCGCGCAAGGCAACCCCTGGCGCAGGGGAAGAATCTGCAGATCTTCTGCAGGCTGAAGGAGTCGACCCATCGCATGCCACAGGGGGCAAATTGTCCGGATCATAGTTGGAATGACATCACAGCCGCAATGCACCACACGGCGCTAGGCATGCGCTCGTGACTGCGGGTTACATCCTGGCGAAACACTGATCCAGCTAAAGCCCAAGTGACGGCACCGCCGAGCGATGCATCGATGGCTTCACGTTTGACAGAGATCCTACGTCGCTTGTAGGCTGCCCAAGAGGCTCGGCGGGGCCTGCCGCTTGCACCTCTTACGAGGAATGGTGAATTCCGCCCTTCTCGGTTTTCTGATCCCCACCCAGACGGCGATCGGGTCGGTAACGCAAGCGCTGATCTTCTCGGATCGCCGTTGGACGGAGGATCAGAGTCATGCGCACGATCAAAGATTTTAAGTCTATGGCCAAGTCCCTTCGGGACGATTTGGCTGCCCGGAGTTTCGTCCTGGGTCACGGTGAATGTCTGGAGCTGGTGGCACACCAGTTCGGATTTGCTGACTGGAACACCCTCGCATCAAAGTTCGATGAAACCGGACACCTCGCGGGCACGCTGCAGGCGTCGGCAGACCCGCAAGGGCTGCCGGCTGTCGATGCAAAAAGGATCGATGATCGATACCTGCTCGTGCCTCGAAGCGCCAGTCCATGGGTCGACGTAGTATTCATGATCAGTCTGCTTCGAGATAAGCGCCTGATCGCGATGCCCTGCCTGGCGGGTAAGTTCGGACGCGACTCGACGCTTGAAATCGAAGATCTCCTGCGGGTCTCCTGTGGTGCGGCCGCACCGGATGAAGGCGGTACATCCCTGATCAAGGTTACGATGTCCGTATTCGCCGAAAGCGGCTGGACCGCGCCACAGACTATGTCCAGCAGCATGCAGCTTTCTGGCACACCAAGCTTTGAAAACTCGATTTTGGAAACCCCATTCCGTGTAGAGATCCGACCTCGAAGGGTCATCTGGGGACCGCCAGGCACAATTACGGTTTCCTCAAAGCTCGAGGATCATGAACGGCGAGTGGCGTTGGCTCGGGCGGAATCCGTGAAAAGAGAGGCCAAATCGGACGCCGCAAATGAGATGTTGCGCAGGCAATTCCACGTATCCATCCATGAAATTCGGCAAAACTTCGCCGTTTTTGAGCCGTTCACCGGAGTCTACAAAAAGACCGTAACGCTCTCCGACGGAACTGTATGCGACGTCGAACTTACACCGACAATCTTCGAGGGCGAGAAAGTCGTGAAGGCGCAGTTCCCGAGCGGCAATGATCTTCGCTATTACAACTATATTGGCCTCAACGGCTCGGCCCAAAGAGGTCCTCTGATGGTGCAGGTGTCGGATCTGCGCACACTACGGAAGTTGCGGGAGCTTGAGGATTTGCTCTAGGTAATGAACTACGGACCGGCGCCCGCTTGCCTTCAGAACTTGTAGGTGTATCGCGCTTCCAAGGTTCGCGGCACGCCGAGATTGGAATACGTATAGGTGCTGCCGTCGACATCGCTCTCGGCCGTTCCCAATCCCGTTGCGTAGCGGCGATCGAAGACGTTTTGCAGACGCAGGCTGATGATGTTGTGTTGGCGTGCATCGATGAAATATCGGCCCGCCAGGTCCACCAGCGGGTACTCGCCGAACTGCGCACGCCCACCATCGGCACCGAGGCCGGTCGCGAATTCCGCCCCGACAAAGATCGCACTGAGCGTGAGCCCGAACGGTTGCGTGGCCGGATGGAAGTCGAACGAAGCCTTCGCCTGCTGGACAGGGATACCCGCTATTTGCTGATTGCTTTCATCCACGGAGTGCGAATAGGTGTAATCGAGGCTGACCGTGTAATCGGTAAAAGCAACGCCGAGTTGCAGCTCGCCGCCGCGCACCCGCACAGTGCCGGGCACATTGCCGAACACCGCCTGGTCGGTGTCCGCATCGAAGCTTGCGTAGTCGATGAGATTCGTGACGTTTCTGCCGAAAGCGATCAGTTCCCAGTTGAAGTGGGCCAGGCCGAAGTTACCGCCAACGGAAAGGTTGGCATTGGTGCTCTTTTCGGGCTTCAAATTCGGATTACCGAGTTCGTCATCCGGATCATTCGCAAACAGCTCTTCGGCCGTGGGCAAGCGGAAAGCCGTGCCAACTTCGCCACGAACGAAGAATGCGTCCGAGAAATCGTGTTTGCCGCTGAAGCTCCAGACCGCGTCGCTATCCCCGACGTTCGGCACGTTGTACCGAGCGCCGAAGGCCAGGACTGTGTGGTCGATCAGACTCGGGGTGGTCACCAGCTGCGCAAATACGGCATTGTCGGTTTCAGTCTGCTGCTGGATCACCAGCACCGCATCATGGCCCGAGTAGTTCTGCAGGTCATAGCCCACCACCGCATTGAAGTTGCTGTTGATCTGAAACTTGCCCATGAGGTTCACGCCGCGGTCGCTGAAACCCCAGAATCCGTGGTCCTCGATAGCGGTGAGCGTTCCGGGACTGCCGATCACATTGGCATACTCGGTGTAGTGTGAATCCCACCAATGGTAGTAGGCCTTGCCGAAGAGTTGCATCGCATCGCTTGGAGTGAAATCCAGCTTTGCCGTGAGAATGTTTTCATCGCGATCATTGAAGGCTTCTGCCGTCAGTTCCGGCTGCGAATCATTCAGTTTGGCGGACGTGTGCTGCAGGAGCGTGCTGAAGCGCAGATCATCACTGAAGTCATAGGCGTATTTGGCCCCGAGCGTGAACAGATGGTAGGCACGGTCGCGGTCCGTGTCGCTGGGCTGAATCTCTGCGCTTGGAAATGGCTGAAAGCCGGATGAGATGTCGAAGTCGGCAAAGAAAACCAAATGGTTGTGGCCGATTGAATTGCGGAAGTACCCGTCGAAGTGACCGCTGTCGTTGGTATCGCCACCCACGCTCACCTGGCCATCGGGAGTGTCAGAAAACGCCCTGGTCACAATATTGACGGCACCGGCGACCGCCTGGGTACCGTAATACAGCGCCTCGCCGCCCTGGAGTATCTGTATGTCATCGACCATGGCGGCCGGCAGCGTGTCCAGGGGGGTCGTTCCACCACCATACAATCGGTTGTTGATGCGCACGCCATCCACGAGCCACAACACATCCTCCGTGCGCGAGCCCTGGAGCGAGAGTTTGACGTAGTCGAAGGGCCCATTCTTAGGGCTAAGGAACAGTCCGGGCGCAAGGTACTGAATCGCCGTGGCGACATCCACATAGCCGCCGTTGGCGATCTGCGCCGCGGTGACGGTGTCGACGTGGACACCCTGCGCCTGCAGTATATCGGGCAGTTCTTCTTCGAGTTTTTTGGCGGTCACGGAGACGGTATCGAGTTCATCGGCGATTCCCGGCGCCGCTGCCTGCGATGGAGCGCTCTGCGCCCAGACAGTCGTGACGCCGCACGACATTGCGGACAGCAGCAGGACTCGAGCTTTTCCCCAGTTCACGGTGCGGTGCATCTGGCCCACTCCCAGTCATCATTCTTCGTGATGAGCTGCACTCTGGTCACGCTCTGGCTCTTACGCCAGTACGTTACTGTTCTCAAAGAAGTTACGGAACGTTGCATTAACGTTGGCGAAGGCCCGAGCGGCGACTGCTCCTCCTCAGGCGGCGGTCAGATAGCTATGCAGTTGCTGTCGCGCGCGCCGAATGCGCGTTTCGACGGCTTTGACGGTTACGTTGAGGTCGCGCGCCACGACGGCTTGCGAGTGCTGGAGTAACGCCGTTCTGATCAGCGGCTCGCGCAATTGGCTCGGTAGCTGAGTCATCGCTCGGCGCAGTGCCCCGAGTCGCTCATCTTCGATTACTCCGGACTCCATGTGATCAGCCCACAGCCACTGCGCGCTGTGAGCAAGGTCGATCTGAAACCTGGACAGGGTTCCCTGCCGGACCGCCCTGCGACGCCCGCAGTCGCGGCATTTGTTGATCGCAATCGAGGTAAGCCATGCCTCGAATGAACGCTGCAGGTCGTAGCTCGGCAAGGCACGCCAGACGGCCAACTGGGTGTCCTGCATAACGTCGGGTACGTCGTTGGGATCTGAGAGGCGCGCCGCAATCACGCTTCTCAGCCTTCGGCCATGTCTCTTGAACAACAGCGCGAATGCCGGCTCGATGCGCTGCAGGGCAAGCGTAACCAATGACGCATCATTGGTTTCAGCAGCAGTCGTTTCCACACGCAATCCCCGGAACCATTAGGCCTGGGAGCCTGCCGCGTCCGCGGTGCTTAGTCACGCAAGTTACTGTTTAGTAAATGTTTACGAACGTTTCGGTACTGTTAATTATCATTGGTAAGCGCTTGAATATAGGGTGCTTAGTCGAGCGATGCCGGCGCGAGATCCCTTGAAGCCTCCCGCAATGGAGCTTTACCAACGAGCAAACCCTGGATTTCCTCGCCGCTCAACGTTTCGAAGCTCATCAGCGCCTGAGCGAGTACGTCGAGCTCGGCCAGGTGGGCACTGAGAATCGTTCTGCCCTGCTGCAGGGCGGCGTCGATCAACTTGCGGACTTCAACCGCAATGATCTGCGCGGTGTGCTCGGAGACGTTTTGCTGTCGCGCGATCGAATGTCCCAGAAACACTTCGTCCTGATTCTCGCCATAAGCGACGGTCCCGAGTGCTTCGGACAGCCCCCAGCGGGTCACCATGAGACGGGCGAGCTTGGTCGCCTCTTCGATATCGCCAGCCGTGCCGGAGGTCACTTTGCTGCGACCGAATGTGAGCTCCTCCGCAGCCCGGCCGCCGAGCAAGATGGCCAGCTGTGAGTTCATCTGCTCAAACGTGGTCGCCGACTGATCGTCCTCGGGCAGTTGTTTGACCATGCCCGCGGTGCGCCCGCGCGTGAGAATAGTGACCTTATGGATGGGGTCCGCAGCAGGTACATGCAATGCGATGATGGCACGGCCACCTTCGCGATAGGCGGTGAGCCGTTTCTCTTCGGCACTCATGACGTGTGTGCGCCGCTCCGCCCCCATCGTGACCGTATCTTTGGCGTCCTCGAATTCGCGTCCACCGACCGAGTCGTGGCCGCGGCGCGCGGCCAGCAGTGCCGCCTCATTCACCAGATTCATGAGATCGGCGCCGGAGAAACCTGAGGTTCCTCTCGCAATGACGCGCAGGTCCGTCCCCGGCGCCAGGGGGATGCGCCGCGCGTGGACGGTGAGGATCTGCTCGCGACCCAGCACATCGGGATTGGCGATCGAGATCTGCCGATCGAAACGCCCGGGTCGCAGCAGCGCCGGATCCAGGACGTCCGGCCGATTGGTCGCGGCCATCAGGATCACGCCGGTGTTGGTCTCGAAGCCATCCATTTCCACCAGCAGCTGATTCAAGGTCTGTTCGCGCTCATCGTTGCCGCCGCCTACTCCGGCTCCCCGCCGGCGCCCGACGGCATCAATTTCGTCCATGAAGATGATGCATGGCGCATGTTTCTTCGCCTGGGCGAACAGATCGCGCACCCGTGAGGCGCCAACGCCCACGTACATCTCAACAAAGTGCGAACCGGAGATGGTGAAGAAGGGGACACCCGCCTCGCCCGCCACGGCGCGTGCCAGCAAGGTCTTGCCGGTGCCGGGCGGTCCTACCAGCAGTATGCCACGGGGAATACGTCCGCCCAGCCGATGGAATTTCTGTGGATCGCGCAGGAACTGCACCATCTCCTGCAGCGCATCGCGGGCCTCATCGACCCCAGCGACATCGGCGAACGTCACCCGCTCATGAGACTGAGTCAACGGCTTCGCTTGAGATTTCCCCAGGCCCATCATTCGGCCGCCCGCGCCGCCGCGGGTCATGAAGAAGATCGCAAAGGCGACCAGCAGAATCGTCGGTATCAGGTTGCCGAGCACGCCACCCCAGGAGGGTCCGGCCACGGGCACCGCTTCGGCAGTGATCGCGACGCCCTTGGCGCGAAGCGCCGGAATGAGCGTCGGATCCTCGGCAGCGACGCTTCTAAATGGCGTGTGATCGGTCAGGAAACCCTCGATCTTCTGGCCCGTCAGCGTCACGGCGCGGACCCGGCCGTGCTCGAGGTCATCCAGAAACTGAGAATAGGACACGGTCTGGATGTGCGGGGCAACGCGGCTGGCCTGAAACAAATTCACGGCGGCGATCAGCACCAGTGCGCCGATCACGCAGGCCGCGAAAACGTAGAAGCGCTTGTCTGTGGAACTGCTCGGCATCGCGCGACGCTCAGGTTGGCTCTTCAGCTGCGACGATCGGACCGAGCGAGCGCAATACCCAGCGCCGCCCATTGGTGCGCAAGTCCGTCTGCGATAGCGGCAGCACATCGATACGCCAAAAGGATGGCAGCTGCGCCTGGATGACATGGACGATCGCGGCGCGAATGACGGCGGCGTGAGTGATGGCCACCATGCGTCCCTGATCGCGGCTGCGCTCCGCCATCCAGGCTGCCACCCGCTGCAGGACCTGGGAAATGGTCTCCCCGCCATGCGGCGCCGTCTCCGGTTTGCGGATCCAGGAGACGAGCTTGCGCGGTTCCCGCACCAGCACCTGCTTGAACCGCAGCCCGGTCCAGCGACCGTAATCACAGTCGCGCAAGCGCTCGTCCACGACCGGCGACAGTCCGAGGGCCGCAGCGGTCTCGCGGGCGCGCGCGGCGGGGCTGGTCCAGCAATGATCCACCCGACCCAGCACCCCCGCCAGCTGCTGTGCCTTCGCCCGGCCCGACTCGTCCAGGGGGTCGTCTCCGCCAAAGGTTGCCGCACGTAGCGCGGCAGTAGTGGCATGGCAAATCAGGGTGATGCGGGGAGTCATGATCTTGCGTGCGCGCGCTGGGGGTCTTGAGATGACAACCAGAACGAGGCTAATCCTTTGTAATACAAGCGCTTCAGGATAGGCTATGCGCCCGTGGACTTAAAGGTGTTTTGGCGCATTCCGGGGGTGGCCGAGGGGTACATACCCCCTGCCGCGTATGGCATTATAGCTGTGAAGATTTGACGCAGAATTCGAGGATAAGTGTGGCCACAGAGACGAAGGACGAGTCCGCCGGCGCGCCAAGCGCAGCGCTGGATCTACCGCTTCAGATCGCCATTCCGATCGCGAAGATTGTGCCGTGGGCCATTTTCGGCATGTTCGTCATGGGCATCGCCTTCTACTTCGTCGGCGCTGAACAGGGCGCCACCTCGATCTTCAATGGCATGGGGGTCCACGAATTCGTCCACGACGCGCGTCACCTGCTCGGATTCCCCTGTCACTGAGGATCTCGCGCGGGACGCTGCAATCATAAGATTGCCTGAGTATCCATAACCGAGGGGCACGCCGGCGCCATGCCAGCGTGAAAAAAACATCATGATGGGACGTCTGGTATTTCGCGGCTTCATCGTCGGCATCGTGGCCGGATTGCTGGCGTTCGGCTGGGCCAAGACCTTCGGCGAACCGGCCGTAGACGTCGCGATCAACTTTGAATCGGCTCAGGACGAAGCCAAGGCCGCGGCGGCCGTCGCCGCCGGCCACCCCGCGCCGCCCGATGATCCCGTGATCTTCAGCCGTGCCGTGCAAAGCGGCGTTGGCTTGCTGACCGGCATGGTGGTCGCCGGAGCAGGCCTGGGCTGTTTATTTGCGGTGCTGTTTGCGTTCGCCTACGGGCGTCTGGGCAGACTCAGTGCCGCGGCCACCTCAGCGCTCTTGGCGTTGTTCGGATTGCTGACGATCTACGTCGTCCCCGCGCTGAAATATCCGGCAAACCCCCCATCGGTCGGGGAGCCTGACACCATTAAATACCGCACCGGGTTGTACTTCCTGCTGATGGCGATATCGATTGCGTCGACGCTCGCCGGCTTGCGCCTGCGCCGCTCCCTACTCCCCCGTCATGGGGCCTGGAACGCCTCTTTGCTGGCGCTGGGTGCTTACCTGGTAGTAATCGCCGTGGTCTTTGCGCTGCTGCCCGGAATCAACGAGGTCCCGGCCACCTTCCCCGCCGTCACGCTGTGGAACTTCCGGATTGCCTCGTTGGGGATCCAGACCGTTCTGTGGGGATCGATAGGGATCATGTTTGGGTATGTCGGCGCGCGAAGCCTGCGCGCATGAGCCGGCGATAGCCCATATACGTTCCGCTCACGCATACCGTTGTAACTCCGGACAACAGCAGCCACATCAGTGCGTCCCATTGCGGTCGGCCTCGGACCAGGGCCGCGAAATCCATGCGGTGCAGCGCTGCGTGCCACCACCGATAGCCGCGCTCGCTATTGTCGATCTTGCCAAGCAGCTGCCCGGACAGCGGATCGACGTAGTAGCGTGTGCCCGAGCCATCCATCGATAGCAGCCGATAGACCGGAAACCGCAACGGGTCGCTGTGATGACTGAAATAGTAGTTATCCCCGCTGATCAGCAGCTGCAAGGAAGCCGCTGTGGCACCTCGACTGAGTGACGCAGCGATGAATGTCCGTTGTGCGTCGTCCAGGGGCGAGATGGCGCCGGCCCCATCCAGCCGCCGGCGCTCGCCCCCAAGCCCATCGGCCATCAGGTACAGCTTGCCGCGCAGCGGCGCACTCTGGAGCGCCACGACGCTTGGCCGCGCCACTGCGAGCGCCTGCAACGCTGTCTCGAGCTGAGAGCTTGGAAGCGCTGGCCCGCGCAGCCGCACCCCCTCCTCGCGAGCGCCACCGCCTTCGAGCAGACCCCAGGGATTCATGGAGAGCAGGCCGCTCAGCACCCAGGTCAGGGTAAAGATGCCGAACAGGAGGCCCGCCGTGTGATGCCAGAGATGCAAGCCACGATAGGGCGACCAGCGCCCCGCCGGCCGGTGTATGAACTGCCGCGCACCGATGTAGAGTCCAATGACGGTCAGGAAACAGCCAAGCAGTGAGGTGTAGATCACGACCTGGCTCCAAAGCCGTGTCCGGTGCCGCAAACCGGCGAAGTACAACCAGTGGGGTACTGCGCCCGCCCAGTTCCAGAAGCGTTGGGTGCGGGTGGTGAGCTGAACCGCGCGGCCGGTCGAACTCGACACATACAGCTCGCTATGCCGCGGATCTGCCAGATCGAAGTGGTACAGCGGTCGATCGGCCGGCGCCACCCCTTCAAATGTCCACTGATCGTAATCGAGCAGACTCATGAGCCGCGGCGACAGTCCTGGGGTTGCATAGGTTGCCGCCACGCTTGTCGCCTGTGCCAACGAGATCCCATTGACGTGCGCGCCGGTGGCCAGATCCAGCAACGCGCCGGCACCACGGCCCACGCCTAAACTCAGCATGGGATGACCCGCGAGCATCTCCAGACTGAACGCACCGACCGTGCGGACATCGCTCACTTCGGACGGCGGCAGCCGGCAACACTGGGACCAGTCAATCGGCGCGAGATGCCCTACGCGCTCATGCGGGTCGAGAGTGGGATAGCTTACGTACATCATCACCACACCCGACAGGCACCACATCACCATGAGCACGCCGATGCCGATGCCCAGATATCGATGGATCAAAAACAGCCAACGGGTCATGGCCGGAATACGCAGCTCAATCCCTCATCCCTCGGCCGCCACCACGTGTCTTGATTTATTCGGGCAGAGTGAGCTGGCCGGTAATGGCGACGCGACCGCTGGCCGAAGCAACACCGGTGTCCGGCTGACCGCCACCCACCGACACCGTGTAATCACCCGCGGCGACCATGATGTCGCCGGCCTCGTTCACCATGCTCAAGTCGCGCGGCCCAAGCTTGAATTCAACCTTCTGGCTGGCATTGGGCGCCAGATGGATACGTTGAAAGCCGCGTAGCGCGCGGAGGGGTGCGCCCGCAATGTCGGGGAACTTAAGGTACAGCTGCACGACTTCATCGCCCGCCAGCGCACCCTCATTCGTCACGGTTACCGCAACACTTAGCGGGTCCCCCGCCTTGATGGCGGCCTGCGGCAGCGTGAGCGAGTCATATCTGAATTTGGTGTAGCTCAGCCCATAGCCGAACGGCCAAAGCGGCTCGCCTTGGAAGTACCGATAGGTTCGCCCCTTCATCGAATAATCTTCGAACGACGGCAGCTGCTGCACGTCCTTGTAGAAGGTAACCGGCAAACGGCCGGCGGGATTGTTCTTGCCGCTGAGCGTTTCCGCCACCGCCGCCCCGCCCTCTTCGCCCGCATACCACGCCTCAACGATGGCGGCCGCGTGCGCCTTCTCCCAGTTAACGCCCAAGGCACTGCCATTCATCAGTACGACCACGACGGGCTTGTGAGTGGCCACCAGCGCTTGAACCAGATCCTCTTCCTGTTGGGGCATGTCGAGACTGGTTCGGTCGCCTCCCAGGAAGCCCGGCTGGTTCACCTTCATCTCCTCTCCTTCGAGGCGACTGGTGATGCCGACGACGGCAATGACCACGTCGGCGTCTCGGGCCGCACTCGCCGCCGCCGAACCCGAAGACTCATCCGTCGGCGTCCACATCAGCTGTGCCTGCACGTTCCGTGCGCCACCCTGTCCATACTCCACGTCGACTTTCAGTGGATGTCCCACGTCCAGGTGCACGCGTCCCAAGCTCGTCCCGGAACTGTACAGCTGCACGACCTGCCGCCCGTCGACCGAGACGCTGGCGGATCCATTGGCTCGGATCCCCAACAGGTAATCCCCCGTCGCAGTCGGGTGGAGTGTGCCGCTCCAATGCACCGACAGCGCAGCCATGCCGCGCGCCTCATCCGGAAGGTTGCCCTGTTTGAGGTCCACGCCTGGCTCGACTCGTGTCGCGAACACGGCGGAATGCGAGTCCAGACTTTGACCCGCGCTGTACTCGGCTTTGAGACCCGGTTGGCCGTCCGGCGCCGTGAGCATCGAGTTCGGTACCGGATCCCCCTGGTTGGAAAGAAACGACGTTCCGGCTACATAGGTGATCTGGGCGCCGGGAAACTCCGCTTTCATTCCTTCAAGCACGCTCACGGTGTGCGAGGGGACACCGTTGTAGTTACCCAGGAGCACGGCCGTCTGATCCGCGAGCGGGCCGACGACCAGGATTCGTCTTACGGATTTGAGTGGCAACACCCCGTCATTCTTGAGCAGCACCATGGATTCATTGGCCAGGCGGCGCGCCAGGCTGCGGTGTGCGGCACTGTCGAGCTGGGTCTCATCGAGCCTGGCGTACGGCACTTTGTCCGCTGGATCGAACATCCCAAGCCGCATGCGCGCCGTAAACAGGCGCACCAGAGCGGTGTCGATGACGCGCTCCGATAGGTAGCCGCGCTGGACAGCGTCGATATAGGGACGGTAATCGTGGTCGTCCTTGACCTTCTCAAAGAAGTCGATGCACTCATTGTCCATACCGCGCTGAAGCGCAATGGCAGAGGCTTCAGGCTGGCTCGGGCGATAATGGTGTCCGTTGCCGACGTCGCGAATGGCGCCGCAATCGGAAACCACGTAGCCCTGGAACTGCCACGCACCACGCAGCGTATGTTCCAACAGGAACTCATTGGCACACGCCGGCTGGCCGTTGATGGCGTTGTAGGCACACATGACCGATCCGGCATGCCCTTCCACTACCGCGGCGCGAAACGCCGGCAGATACGTGTCTTCCTCATCGTGACGGCTCACATCGACGTCCGCGAAATGACGGGTCGGCTCCGGCCCGCTGTGCACCGCGAAATGCTTGGGGGTCGAGATGACCCGGTAGTAGTTCGGATCCGCACCCTGCATGCCGGTCACGAATGCAACCGCCATGCGACCGGTGAGGAACGGGTCCTCACCGTAGGTCTCCTGGCCTCGCCCCCAGCGCGGATCGCGAAAAATGTTGACGTTCGGCGCCCAGAAATCCAGGCCCTCGAAAATGTTCGAATGCCCGGCGCGTTCATCCTGGACGTGCTTGATGCGTCCTTCAACGGCAATGGCGGTGGCCATCTCCTTGACAGTGGGCGTGTCGAACGTCGCGGCAAGACCGATGGGTTCAGGAAATTCAGTGGTGCCATTCACGGCGACGCCGTGCAGTGACTCGCTCCACCAGTCATAGGCCGGAATGCCCAGGCGTGGGATGGCCCGAGCCTGATTGACCAGCTGCGAGGCCTTCTCCTCCAGCGTCATACGATGAACCAGGTCGGCTGCGCGCTCCTGGGCGGAGAGCGCGGGATTCCTGTATGGAATGACTTCCGGACTCTGCGCACTGACATTGGCTGTCGCCAGTAGTGCAATCGAGGTCACGAGGGTCATCGCCCTAACGGTAGTCATGGGTGCCCTCTCAGTCACACTTAAAATCATCGCCCGTGGTCGGGTGGCAGCGGTCCGGCCAGCCAGCCTGGCGCCAGTAATCGACCAGGCCCATGTCGCGCACCAGCTGTTTGAAACCGGGCAGCTGGCGCATGTCGTGCATCACGGGAGACCACAGGTTCATCGCCGCAAACGACATTGCCCCCTGGCGCGACGCGGTGCGTAGGCTGTCAAGGGCGCCTTGCGCGTCCCCGACGTAAGCGAAATCGAAAGAATATATCGCCAGTCCAGTCGCCGTCTGCGACGGCGCTGTGCGGTGCAGATAGGCGCGTGCCTCGGCCGGCTTGTCCAGCAGCAGCGCGCTCAGCGGATCGTTACGATCCGCCCAGCGCGTGAGCTGCACCCGATCCCGGGCACCCATTGCGACCGTTATGCCTGCCGCATGAACCATGGGCGACGGGAAAAGCCGGTAGGCGCGCTCGGCTTCGGCAAAGGCAGCCTTGAAATTGCCGGCATCGGCGTAGGCCGAGATGAGCAAGATCGGCAGGCCCTGGTTCAAAGGGTCAAACTGCCTGGCGCGTTCCAGTGCGGCAACGGCTTCTCGGCTGTGGCCGGTACCGAGCAGTAGGGTCACACCGGCTCCATTAAGGCCCTCAATGTTTATTCCAAACTTCGTGGCCGCAGCCAAGGCGCTGCGGTGATGTTCCGCGGCCTCTTGCCAGCGCCCTGCCTCGATACTGCGATCGAAGAGGCGCTCCTGCAGTGACGGCCAGTCGGGCTGCAGTTGCTGCACGTGCTGCCAGGCGGCGTCGGCCTTCTGCGGCCAGTGTTCCGAGGGCTCCCCGCCCATGGCGGGCATGCTTTCGTAGGCATTCCCCAGGAAGGTCCAAGCGGCCACGTAGGCGGGATCCAGGCGGACGGCGTTCTCCGCCAGCGCGATGCTGTGGCGCCGGGCATCCGGAGTGAATAGTCCAAATTCGGCATTGGCGGCCAGCAAGGCGTCGAACGCATCGGCATTGCGCGTCATGCCCGGCATCTGCCCGATGCCGACGCCCAGGGTGATCTGAAGTTCCTCGGCTACCGCCTCCGCGATGTCATCCTCTATCTTGAACACGTCCTGCAGCGTCCGGTCATAGGTTCGGGACCACAGGTGCGCGTCCGTCTGCGTGTCAATGAGCTGGGCTGTAATCCGCAGCTGGCTGCCGTCCTTGCGGACGCTGCCCTCGAGGATGTGGCGGACGCCCAGCGTCGCACCGACGGTGCGCAGATCCGTGTCCTTGCCCTTGAAGGCGAACGCGGAGGTGCGCGCCGTCACCTTGAGGTTCGGGACGCCGGCGAGGGCATTGAGGAGCTCCTCGGTGATGCCGTCGGTGAAATATTCCTGGTCCCTGCCGGGACTGAAGTCCTTGAACGGCAGCACGGCGATGCTGGGCTGAGCGGATGTCACCGCAGAATTTGTTGCCGCTGCCCCGACCGGTCGGCCATGAAAGAACCAGAAGGCGCCGGTCGCCGCGATCACGATTGCCGCTGCGCCGGCCGCCCACCAGACAAATCGGTTGCGCACTGCCGCGGCTTCCGGTGACCGCACCACAGTGCCGCGATGGTCCGTACCCACGTAGGTGCGCACGTGCGCGACGAACGCTCGCCATTGAGGGTCCTGGGAATCGCCTGTCCAGTGCGACAGATCGGCGGTATGCGTCAGCTCGAACATGATCGGGCGCTTGCACGGCTCGACAATCACCGGAACCAGCGTCTTATTGTCGTTCGCCTGCGTCGCCTCCGCGCGCACCCAGCGCGAGGCGACCGATTTCCTGGACCACAAAACCACAACCGCTTTGGCTTCGCTGAGCGCCTTCTCGATGACCTGATCGAAGGCCTCGCCAGGAATCAGCGTCGCATCCCACCAGACGCTGAAGCCCTCCCGCTCCAAACCTTCCGCAAACCGCCGGGCGATTGTCGGGTCGTCGCGACTGTAGGAGAGGAAGACGTCAGGCAAGCAGGTTCTCGGTGCGCAGGTTGGAAGCCGATTGCTGCAGATTCTATGCCATCCGCATGTTCTATCCGGGGGACAAAATTCGTGCGAAACAAGCCACGTTCATCGAAGAGTACATTAGCCCTTTGCAACGCACCATTTAGGCCTGCGAGCTGCGCCTGAACTAAATGAGCGTGCGATGAGCCCCCAGAGGCCGCTTAGGGTCAGCAGCGCATCAGGATGGCATCAAGTACTTGCACTTATGGCCAGTGGCCTTGGGAAGACGATCGTCCAAAGTGGCCAGCGGCAAGTTGAGCGCTTCTGCGACAGCGACAGTTCCGGGTGATCTACGTGGCTAAATTCGAGGCAACCATTTACGTGCTTCACGCCTTCCAAAAGAAGACCCAAGAGACGGCTAAATCGGATATCGATCTGGCCCAGGTCCGCTACAAGATGATTGGAGCTAAGCTATGAGCAAGAAGGCGGACGCACGCTTTTCTGGAGGCTAGGGTCGGAATCGAAAGTCGTGCGCAAAGCATTGTTGTAACAAGATTAGAGGGCACCGACTTCCCCTGTCTACCCCACCAGCCTACCCCAGTGGCGAACTCTTAGGCTGCCCGGTCTGCCGGCGCAGGGCTTGGCAGCACAGCCGGTTGAATTGTCTTGTCGATCTTCTTCCCAGCCTTCTGGCTGGCAACCTCAAGGTCGTACTGGGTCTGCAGATTCAGCCAAAGCTGCGCGCTCGTGCCGAAATATCGCGCGAGTCGCAGGGCCATCTCGGCCGTGACTGACTTGCGCCGACGCACGATCTCATTGACCGTGGGAGCGGACACGCCCAGATCCTTCGCCACCCTGTACGCCGTCAACTTCAAGGGTTCCATGAAGTCGTGACGCAGGATGTCCCCCGGGTGAACGGGGCGAAGCCTCTTTGTAGCCATTCCAGTATCCTCCTCAGTGGTAATCAACGATTTCCACGTCAAACGCATCTCCACCTTCCCACCGGAAGCAGATCCGCCACTGTTGATTAATGCGGATGCTGTACTGCCCCAGGCGGTCGCCTTTCAGCGTCTCCAGCTGGTTTGATGGCGGAATCATCAGGTCCCGCAGGTCGTGAGCGGCACCTAGATATTTCAGCTTCTCGCGTGCCCGTTGCTGGATCTTGCCGTCAAGCCCCTTCACAAACTCGCCCTCATGCACCGCCGAGGTCCTCTTGTCCTTGAAGGCCCGGATCATAGGCGTCATATTAATGCTATACGTTATTAACGTCAAGCATTAATACAGGCAGGTGTTCTAGATTGGGGTTGAGCAAACACCAACCTATCCCAATGGCCTCAACGTGCCCCACCCACGTAACAACCTCAACTGGGGCCACCAAAGGGCAGCAGCGGACAGCACCGCACAGACACCGACAACAATGACGCGCTGATTCGATTTCGTAGCGAGCAGTCGGAGCGCGGAAGGGCTCCGGCGGACACCCGCAGACAGGGCAATGGAGGCTAGGGTCGGAATCGAACCGGCGTAGACGGCTTTGCAGGCCGCTGCATGACCACTCTGCCACCTAGCCAGTGACGATCGAGTGCGGCGCCGGACGGCGCTGAGCATCTCTTTGACTATCTGCGTACTTCGGGCCTTGAGAAGTTGGAGCGGGAAACGAGGCTCGAACTCGCGACCTCAACCTTGGCAAGGTTGCGCTCTACCAACTGAGCTATTCCCGCCTCTCAAGTTCGGAGGCGGAATTGTAGGGGGTAGGGCCGCGATGTCAAGGCGAATGAGGCACTTAACTGCGCAAATCCGGCCACGCGGCGCGCAGGTAAGAGACCATGGAAACCAGGGTCAGCACAGCCGCCAGGAGCGTTAACCCGACGCCGATCTTGTAGATGTCCAGCCCCCATAGCGGGACGCGATAAAACATCATGGACAGGCCGACGACCTGAAAAATCGTCTTGTATTTGCCCAGCAGCGAGACGGCGACCTTGCGTCGCTGACCGAGCTCCGCCATCCATTCGCGCAGTGCCGAAATCGCGATCTCGCGGCCGATGATGACGATGGCCATCAGGACGATCAGCGACCGCATATCGCGCGACACCAGCAGCACCAGTGCGGTGGCCACGATCAGCTTGTCGGCCACCGGATCCAGAAAGGCCCCCAGCCGCGTGATCTGCCCAAGCTTGCGGGCCAGATAGCCATCCAGGGTGTCGGTGATGCCGGCGGCGGCAAACACCACGCAGGCGGCGACGTTCGCCCAGTGATACGGGGCATAGAAGGCCAGAATCACCAGCGGAATGGCCGCAATCCGGATCCACGTCAGGATATTGGGCACCGTCCACGGCGTTTGCCGGACGGCCGTGTCGTCTGCGTTTGTGCCCGAGGGCTCTGACACGGAACCTTCCATCTGTTGCACTTAAACTACGTATGCGGCACGTCGTCACCTACGCACCCGGATGCAGGTGATCATAAATGCTGCGGGCCAGGGATGTGCCGATACCTTCAACCTGCTCGAAATCGGCGGCCGCGGCCCGCAGCACGCCCTGTAGCCCCCCGAAATGCCTGAGCAACGCCCGCCGCCGCGCCGGACCCAGGCCCGGAATCGTCTCCAGGATGGACTCATTGAACCGCCGCGCCCGGCGTTTGCGGTGCCCGGTGATGGCAAAGCGATGCGCCTCATCCCGAATCCGCTGGATCAGCCGCAGCGCCGGGGACTCCGGCGGCAGGGTTCTCGGCAGCTCCTCGCCCTGGACAAACAGCCGTTCCTGTCCGGGGCGACGGTCAGGCCCCTTCGCCACACCGATCAGGGCCAGATCCGTAATTCCAAGTTCCGCCAATGCGCTGTGAACGGCTGCAATCTGTCCGGCTCCTCCGTCGATCAGCAATAAATCGGGTGCCTGCTGCTCACCGTCCCGGACGCGGGTGTACCGCCTTCGCAGCGCCTGATTAAGCGCCGCGTAGTCATCCCCGGGGGTAATGCCCGCTATGTTGAAGCGGCGGTATTCCTTTTTCAGGGCCCCCTCGGGCCCGAAGACCACACAGGAGGCGACCGTGCCCTCGCCTGCCGTGTGGCTGATGTCGAAGCACTCGATGCGCTGCGGCACCTGGGCGAGGTCCAGTGCATCGGCCAGGGCGACCAGCATTTCGGCGGCGTTGCGCCGTTGTGCCAGCCGCATGCGCAATGCCTGAGCCGCATTCTCCTGGGTCAGCTCCACCCAGCGGGCGGCGATACCGCGCACCGGTCTGCGCACATTTACCGCGTGCGGCACTCGGGCCCGCAGCACCTCGCTCATGGCTTCGCTGTCGGGCAGCGGCAGACCCAGCAGCACCTCGGTCGGGGGCTCCTGCCCGGTGTAGTACTGCAGGATGAAAGACCGCAGGGCCTCATCGGGATCCGCCAGTGCCGCGCGCGGAAAGTAGCTGGTCGAACCCAGATTGCGCCCGCCCCGGATCAGCATCACGCTGACGGCGTACTCACCGGGCTCCCCGACAATCGCGAAGGCATCGGCATCGGCCGCCCCTTCCGAGGTGACGTTCTGCTGCGATTGGACCGTGGCCAGCGCCGCCAGCTGATCGCGGATCAGCGCCGCGCGCTCAAAGCGCAGAGCTGCCGCGGCCTCCTCCATCCGCGCGTGCAACAGCGCGTTCACTTCCTGACTGCGACCTTCGAGTACCTTCACCGCCGCATCGACATCCTGACCGTAGGTCTGGGGGTCAATGAGCCCGACGCACGGCGCCGAACAGCGGCCGATCTGGTGCTGCAGACAGGGCCGGCTGCGATTGGCGAAGAATGAATCCCGGCAATTGCGGATGCGAAACAGTTTCTGCAATCCCTGCAACGTCTCGCGCACCGAGCCGGCATTGGGGAACGGTCCGAAGTAGCGCCCCGGCTGCGCGCGGGTGCCGCGGTAAAAATTCAGCTTCGGAAACTCATGATCGGTGCGCAGATGGATATACGGAAAACTCTTGTCATCGCGCAGCGTGACATTGAAGCGCGGTCGGTGCTCCTTGATGAGGTTGTATTCCAGCAGCAGCGCCTCCACCTCCGAATTCGTCACCGTGACTTCGATGTCCGCGATCTGCTGCACCAGGGCATGTACCTTCGGCGCCAGATTGCTGGGGTTGAAGTAGGTACCCACCCGGTCGCGCAGATTGCGCGCCTTGCCCACGTACAGCAGTTCGTGATCGGCGCCGTACATGCGGTAGACGCCCGGGCGCCTGGGCAGCGAAGCTACGAAATCTTTCGAATCAAACGTGGCGGAGCTCCACCGCGCGACTCACGACGGCCCGAAACATCTCCGGCGTCAGGCGGCGCGTCTGGGTGTTATAGCGGCTGCAATGATAGGAGTCGATAAAATGCCTGCCGTTGATCACATGTTCGGCGGCGTGGCCGAATTTGCAGTCGCTGGGCTTCTCACCCAATGCCATCAGCACTGCATCATGGGCGATCCGGCCCAGCGCCAGGATCACCTTGATGCTGGGGAGCGCGGCGATCTCGGCGGCGATATAGGTATTGCAGCGGCGGATCTCCGCGCCATCGGGCTTGTTCTCCGGGGGCACGCACTTCACTGCATTGGTGATGCGCACCCCGATGAGCTTCAGACCGTCGTCCGGATCCGCGCCGTTGGGCTGATTCGAGAGGCCAAGGCCAAACAAGGTCTCGTACAACAAGAGGCCCGCATGGTCACCGGTAAAGGGCCGGCCGGTGCGGTTGGCGCCATGCAGTCCCGGCGCGAGCCCCGCGATCAGCAGCCACGGCTGTGGGTCGCCGAATGCGGGCACCGGGCGGCACACATGGTCCGGAAAGCGCAGTTTCGAGTCGCGCAGGAATTTCGCCAGCCGCGGGCAGGCCGTGCAGTCGCGGTCGTAGAGGCTAGTCATCCATGTGCCAGTTGACTACGCATAATTAAACCTTGTTTTATCAATCACTTAAGTGACTTGTACGGAATCTATACGGAAAAACACCGGCCCTAGGATAACAACCGTCGAGGACTGGGAGATTGTCATGCGAACAAACATTCATCCGATGGCGTCCGTCCCGCCCGTCCCAACGCCGCAACCCGATCCCGTCTGCGTTCTACGGCGCGCGCATAAGCTGCTGCAGGCTGCGTCTCCCGATTGGCAGCGCACCGGGCCTACTGACGGCACGCTGCCTCTCCACTGGCCAGCGGCCGTCGCAGCGGCCTCCGCGCATATCGAGCACGCCTTGCGGCTCATGGAGAAGCAATAACCGATTCCGCAAACGCCGTCCGGACCGTGTGAAACGCGGCCCGGACGGCTCACCACAACGACCGTAGGAGGTCACCATGGCTATCACCTGTAGTTTAGCCCGTCGAAAGGCGGCATCGTCGAAGGCCAGCGGCCCGGCGGCAAGAGCCCGAAAGGGACCGTCAGCGGAGGCGCTCGAGGTCGGCCGCCGGGTAAACCAGCTGCCGCGGGCTGAGCAGATCCGACTCGCCACGATCGCTGCGGCGGCAACCGCTGATGCCGCCTCGAACGCGCTGCCAGTCCAAGGCCTGATCAATCGACTTTTCGAAATCGGATGTCGTGTCGCCGTCTATGCACACGTGGCCGAGCACCTGGACAACGATGAGGCGCCACACGCCAGGAAGGAAGCTGCAGGGGCTCTCCCGGTTGCTCTGAGCGAGATTCACCGCGATCTGCTGGACATCGTCAACGGGCTGCAAGACCCCACCGAGGCCGCGAAGAATGCTGCCGGTGCGGGAGCTCCATTGTGAGCGCTGGCAGCGTTCTACTCGGCGATGTGCTGAAGCCGATTCCACGCTACGTGGTAAATCTCAACGCTGCCGCCGAGCGTATCGGGATCAGTGTCACCACCGAAATCACGCCATACGACAACGACCCAGAATTGCGCCTGTGGTCGAAATGGCGATGCACCAAAGAGCAGCTGCAGGCCTATGGCCTGGTCGGAAGTGTCATTGCTCGGAAGCTCACCTTCATGGTCCGGAGGGTAGAACTATCCTGGCCGCAGACATCAAAAAATCGGCACGAGCAGGCGGTTCTTTATGGCGAGATTGAGTCACTCGGTGAGCGCCTTTGCTGGATTATAGATAGCGCCCCGGGACTGTACGAGCTGGAGCAACGCGACGATATTGAGATCGTCAGGCACAACGGTGGCAGCATATGGCACGGAAGCCTGGAAGCACTGACACATGCGGGAATCGATCGTCATTGGTTCCCGGTCGGAAAGCTCACACTTAAGGCCAGTCGGACGCTCGGTGCCGACCGCGCTTGGTCTATGCGCCGTCAGCCGGACGGACTGTTCGTTTGCCACATCGAGGGGGACGCGCAAAGAGCCGAGCGATTCAGCGGCTACAAGCAATATGGGTTATTTCCGGAGCTGTTGCAGCGCCCCGCCTATCTGCGCCTGGTCGTCGACAACACACGGCCGGAGGTGCAGTCATGAACGCGCCCCGGCGAAAGATTGGTCGCACGCCCATAGACGTGAGTGTCATGGTCGACAAGCTGCTTTCCGACGCGCAGTGCGCTCGGCCTTACATCGTCGGCCGCGGCCAGTTTACCCGCGGGCAGCTCCTGGTCGCGATATCCAAATGCCGAGCGCTATGCCCCGGCATTGAGATCAGTCAGCTATGCACGTGGTACGACACAACTCGGGAAGAAACGATGGTGACCGCCACCGTACCACCCGAACAAGCACACGCCATACTCGCCCCAACGTCTTTACCGATAGCGCCGAAACGTCTCAATAATGATCCACCGGCGCCGTTCGACAGCATTTGGCGTGCCAACGGGTTAATCCACTTCCATGCGCGTATTCGCGACAACGCCCATATCCACCGCCTAACGCACCTCACCCCTTCGGCGATTCGCGCAGCCGCCCCTGAGGCTCCGGAGTCTGAAAAGGGCTGGCGTGGCATCGTTGAGGCTGTGCTGCGCAGCTTCATGTGCTTTGCGGCGCCGGATATGCTGAGGATTAACCTACAGCAACCGGTGATCCCATCCTCGGCGCCGCCGCGGGGCGCGCCTCGTGAAGCGGTATACGAGGCAGCAAACGCCCGCTTCTATCTCAAACGGGAGGATATCGAGCACTTGGTGTCACTGTATACGAGGCGGCAGGCCGAGCTTCATCGGGAATTGCTCGCGTCGTTCGGCGATATGCGAACATGCGGGCCCGGCATGGCCGCCCGCATGCACCTGGTTGTCAACGGTACGCCGCCGCAGCCGCGGTCATGAGTTTTGACTCTGCCGACGATCAACCTCAGACGCTCAAGACGATCGGTCTCGAGGAGGCCGCTGCTGTCCTGCGCATAGCGCCCTCGACATTGCGCAAGCGTGCCGCGGCGGGGAAGGTCCAAGGCTATAAACCCGGGAGGCAATGGGTTTTCTTGCCGCATGAAATTGCCGCGTATCTACGTGCAAGCGCCCCACCCGTGCATCGCACTATCGACGTCAAAACACTCCGAACCGGCTGTATTGTCGCTTCCAGATCGACAAGTGGTAAAGCCACCATTCCACTGGCAGAGCAGATACAAGGCGAGCTAAGGAAATTGAAGGCGGGGCGAGCGGCCAGGAGAGGACGGTCATGAGCATCGACAGAGTGGAGCGGCTGCTGAAACTCCAGGGGCAGCTCGTGACGTACTTGATGGCGATCCCCTCACCTTTGGGGACGCAATCCGGGAGATCGTCGAGGCTTTGGAAACAGTGAATTCCTTGTCGGACATGTTTCTCAAGGTTGTCAGGCAGGCGCGAGAAATCCCCCTGCCTGAGAACTGAAATCATTCACTAGCCGCCACGACAGCGCCGCCTTCGGGCGGCGTTTTCGTTTCACCGTACGGCCACCACCGTGCAGGCTGTCCGAATGCGAATCAATCAATCCTGATTATTTGAGCTCGGTTCGGATGCATCGCAATGAGCCGAAGGATCTGCTGATACTTTGGGGAAAGGCCATCGATGCCTTCCGCAGACTGATTCCACCCTGCGACGGCGCCGGCAATATGATCTGCAATTCTCAGCATGGGATCGTACCAGGGGCGAGTGGCATGGTCTTCAAAGTCGAGTTTTCCCAGCTTCGGACCGGCGCTGCCCTTTTCTATCTCCTGCCAATAGTCGGCAACAGCACTCGCGAATAGATCCATCGCAATCTCATTATGAGCTTCCACAATCTTGTCCTTATCGGAAAACCACCCGAATTTTTCCAACCTGGTCCGTCGACCGACCTGCAGCCCGATGTATGCAGCCGCTGTCGACAGGAACAATAGGTCTCCAACGAGGCGAAAGTTGAAAGCCTTCGCGTTCGCCTCTTGTCTCAATTGGCGAAGCTTTTTGTGAAGGTGCTCGCGGCCTGGCACGTGCACGTGCACGTGCGGCGCCATACGCTCAATCGAAGCATCTAACATGTCACGCACTTGCTCTGCAGAAAGCGCATTGAACGGATTGTCGAGAAACGTGAAGCAGAACGTAAAAAACAGCGGGGACGTAATGAATTCGCACATCTCACTACCAATACGATCGCAATCTTTGAAATCGCATCGAGCGGTTTTTTCGGCGAAACCGTAAACGGAATTGAAGTCGATGGCCGGCATTAGCGTGAAGGCAGCGGCACTCATCGCGCGTCCCTGCTGCCGGACCACATAATCAGAAAGAACAACCCATCCGGTGGCCGCGTGCGCGGAGACAAACGCATCCAGCGTTGGCCGCAGGTGCTCAAAAGGCTGCTCGAGGCGCGCCTCTATAGCCCTGACGAGCGGCGTTCTGATGACGGGCTCGGATGCCTTCATGAATCGAACTTCCAGTTTTGTGGTACTGGCGATTCACACTGGCAGGTCTCACCGTCAGTTACAAGCCCGCGGGGCTTCTGTCGCTGTGGCCCGGGCGGTCGGGCCCGGCTGGGTCATACCGTTCGATGCGCACTGGGCGCGCGCTCCGGCGCGCTCGGCGAAAAAGAAGCTGCAGACCCGGCCGATATCATCGCAGGCCCAGCCATCCAGCAGTGCGCTCAAGTCTCGCCGCCTCGAGGACGGCCCGCAGGTCGGACGGCGCCTGTAGCCACTTCCCCTGGATTCCAAATCTCGGCGGCCCTTATTGCAAGGGATCTGAGCGGTTTCGGCGAACCATGTCGAAACATTACCGTCCATGCGCTCCTCGGCCAGCAAGATGCCTCTGCCAGGTACTGGATGGCATACAGTCGTTCCCTAGATAAACCACTGGATATCCCGATGTCGCCATCCGGCCTTCCATGTGCGGCGCGATCTGGGTTACGTTCGGGGTCCAAGCCGTGCTGTCCACATATGGGAATCGACACGACACAAGTTGCCTATCACGAAGCGGGTCATGCCACGATGGCGAGGCTGCTGGGCATCGAAATCACGTCGGTGGCCATCGCGCGACATGGAGGCAGCCTCGGGCACGTCAAGCATGGCGACATCGCCGAAAACAGTGCCGAGCACATCGCAATGTTTCTCATCGCAGGATACGTGGCTCAGCGCATACATGTCGGAGCCGACAGCCTGGAGATGGGCGAAGGCTCGCTCGAAGACCTGGCCTCAGCCAGTTCTTTGCTTCAATCCGCTACCCCAGGTGACGAACGGGACATCGAGACGCGCTTGGAAGTGCTTGACGCTGAGGTCGAAAAACGGCTTCGATCTCGTTGGGATGCTGTTGAGCGAGTGGCAATGAGGCTCTTGGAACGAGAGATGCTCAGTTTCGTCGAAGTCGATGAGTGCATTGCTGCTCGCGGAACGATTTAAGTCATCGTTTCACGCGAAAATAGCCTTCGTCAGGCGAATCCGTCTCGATCGCGACTAATACGCCATTGTCGAAATAGAGAAAGTACTGACCTCCATATACCCATTGCTCCTTATCACCAACGGAAGAATATGTGTGGTTTCTCTTGTCCGGAGTTCCCCACGATGAGTTAAGCACCTGTTGCTCGGTCATCCCAATCTTCACGCCGCCTCGGGCAGTGCGCTGGGCGATATAATCGCGGATTTCCCGTTCGTGTTTTGCTTCGCTTTCTAGAGCGGACTTTCGCTTGCGCTGAAGCTCGCTCGCAGCAGCGACCTGCTTAGCTTTGAATGCCGCTTCCGCAGATGTGAAGTCCTCGTCGGCATTCCCGGGTATAAAGCGCTGTCCAACATGTGCGGGTTCTAGCGCCTCGAGAAATTTGCTGCATGTAATCTGTAGTTCTCTTGCGTCCTGAGTTAGCACCGACAGGTCGTCGTCGACATTTTCTCTAGGTACGAGCGCCAATATCCGAAACTTCTGTCCATCCGCGACATGCTCATTGAGATGAATTCCGTCACGCTGGCTTTCCACGAAACCGACCAGTGGCTGCTCCGCATTCGCGAAAAACGTTCTTCCTACCACGGATTCGCAGGTTTCAGCTCGCAGCCTCGTGCTGCAAAGCACAGAAATAGCAATGAGCATCATCGTTTTAAGCGTATTAGGACTGTCGCACACCACAATTTTGCCTCCCTGTGGCTTCCTATGATACCTGCGAACGACTTCAATCTGCAGCGCCTCGCGACCACCTCCAGAACACTTGGATCGATACGTTTAAGGCGCTGCACTGAACGACAGTGGCACCTTTTGGCGTTGTTTTCAGCTCCAAAGGTTGGCCGCCGGCGAGCTACCCTTCCATGTGCGGTGCGGTCTAGAGTACGGTTTCCCGACTTAGAGAGGGATCCATTTATGATCAAGATTGCCAGCCTCAAGGAAATCCGACTCTCTGCGGCATCACCTGGCCACCTGCTGCTTTTCCGGCGTCTGGGTGAGAAATTTGTCATTCTCGTTCACGGTCCGCAGCAGCAGGCGCCGGCCGCCGTCGGTCTCATAACCCTCACCGGGGGAACATCCCCAGCACTTCACTGGCTTCAGCCCCAGGCTCTCGACACGCCGGTTGTGGACCTGGGCCCGTGCGAGTTCGTACTGGTGCCGAAGCTCGAGGAGTTTTCCTCTGGTACCCAGCACCACGCACCTGGTGCGATGATTATCGAAACTGAGGGGCCTGCGCTAATTTGTAAGGATCTATCTAACGGAATGGATGCCCGCATTGGTATCGCGAATTGGCGACTGCGCACTGGACCGGTTCAGGGCAGCAATTTCTATATCCGGGAATGGCAACTTGGCGTCGCCGCAGTCGATGACAACAAATTCGATGTCGTCTATGCACAGAGACTTCAGGCCGCCTCTTGACCCAAAACATCCGGAGCGTGCGAGCAGAATGAACCAACCAAACGTTCGCGCGATATTTCTCGAATTCCTTGTCAGCGTATACCCGGGAAACCTGCAATCGACCTCGGTGTTAGAGGCGATCATGCACAAACTGGGGCCATTCGGTCGGACGGAGGTGGGACAGCAGGCGATCCTCACCGCTTTTCACGACCTATTTCGTACAGGATATCTCGCCTGGGGGTCGAATCTATCGAACCCTGGTCCCCCGCACTTCCATATAACGGACCAAGCGCGGCGCGCGCTAAGTGACATCAGCAGAGACCCAGCGAATCCTGACGGCTACCTCGAGAACCTGCGGCGAACAACGCAGCTCAGCGCAATCTGCCAGTCATACATCTCAGAGGCCGTATCCTGTTACGTGGCGGATCTCCCGAAGTCGGCGGCGGTAATGGTGGGCGCGGCAGCAGAAGGTCTGGCGCTCGAGTTAAGGGACATGATTGTCAATCGTATGACTGCACTTGGACGCACGGTGCCAAAAGGACTGGCACAACGGGAATGGAGCGCAAAGACGATACTCGACGCAATTCGCGAATTTCTGCAGTCAAACAAAGCAGTGATGGGGCGTCCGTTATGGGAGGCCGTCGAAGCGTACTGGCCGGCATATACCCAGCAGATACGTGCCGCTCGCAATGAAGCCGGACACCCCAACAGCATTGATCCCGTGACGATCGATATCGTCCACGGATCACTTCTGATTTTTCCGGAGTTGGCGAAATTGGCCGGGCAGCTGAAAGATTGGCTCTCTACAGCCTACGGACCCTCGTCGCCGTGAGACATTGAGCAATGAGAGAGACTGCCTACTCCATACTCGGCATTTCATACACCGCGGACGCTTGGACGGCGTGGTTCACATTGGCCATGGTGATCGTTGGAATCGTTACGGGAGCGATCCTGGTGTGGCAGGCTGTGTTGATCCGCCGCCAAGTCACTCTCGCGCGCGAGGAGTTTTCTGCCTCACACAAGCCGCAGATAATTCTGCGAGACGTCTCGATGGTTGACGAAGGCGGCCAAAAACAAGTTCTCTTCATGATGGCCAACGTGGGGGACGCCGAGGCAACCGTAAAGCACAGCTGGCGTCTATTGGAATTTGTCTCCGTCAATGGTGTTGTCAGACCGATCAGGGCGCTTGGTCATAATGACCTCGGCGAGGTGAAATTTCAGCCGGGCCAGTATTTCGATTTTCTATATCCAATGACACCGCAGGAGATCAGCTTACTTGGTCGCAGCTCCATCAACGTGAGCGCAGGGCTCGGCCCGGAATTCGATTGCTATTTTGTGGGCGCAATCATTTACGCCGATAAGTCTGGCAACCTCCACACCAGCGCGTTTCGCCGAAAGTATCAGACGAAAGTATTTATTCGAATCGCGGACGTGGACCAAGAGTATACCGACTAGTCGCGGCCGCTCAAGGCCTGCGGACCCTCAATCCTACTGCGGCGGCGCGCTGGACCCTGAAAACGCGGATGGGTCCCGACTCGCCAGGTCGACGCACTTTTGGTAGACGTTCGCGACATCCGCCATTTTTGGAGTCTGGACGCATGTCCTGACACGCCGTTCGAAAGCAGGTCCTGGCTGAATTTCGGCTGTTGTGTCCACGGCTTGGGCGGCCTGCGTCCGCATAATCGGCGATGCGGGAACCGCGGCCGGAGCTGAAGCCGGTGCCAGTGCCGGACGCGGAGGCGAGTAGGCGAATCCGTCTAGCACTGCCAAGCACGGCGTGTCCCGTTGGGCGCCAAAGCCGTTTGTTACGCTGCACATGGTAACCATGCCGCGCAGCGTCAGCAGACATCCAACCGCATTGCGTGAGCGGCAGTCATACATCGCCTCGCGGATCGCGTGCGAAGCGTTGTCGGTCAGAAGCGGAATGAATGGCAACTGTTCCGCATAGGCGCTGTTGGTGTACGTCGCAACCGCCGCGTCAGAGGAATTGGCGTACAGCATGTCCATGTTCCCAGGCTTCGTATAACCACCGGTGATTTGCACGGGCGCGGACGCCGCGGCGAGCTGCGGCCCGTCGATTTGGAAGTCACGCATGGTGATGTCCTTGTAGACAGGAGCCTTCGGGGCAGCAGTGGTGACGGCCGACAATAGCGAGAGCGTCGCGAGGGCGATGAGCCTGTCCATTGTGATGTTCCCTGTCGTTTGGACACGTGCGGATTATACGCTGGCCAACTTACAGTTAGCGCCCTGGTCGACGACCGGATATCGCGCGTCGCGGCGCAGCATGCATAAACTCAGAGACATGCGAAAAGAAAACTACCGCCGGGAGTATGGGCCGCATCGGCGCTGATATTGCCATTGGCCTAAAGCGAGAAACCATCATTCGTCTGCCGTCACGCCATAACTTCTACAGAACTCAATCAGCGCCGCTTTGATCCGCTTGCGGAGGAATTCAGCAACAAGCGCCGGGTCGGTCAGGGCGGCGAGCTGAAGCGCGCATTGATTGGGCAGCTCCATCAGCCGGCTGCGTAGCGCGAGCGCCACCTCAGAAGACTTTCTGGCCTCCTCCTCTGCTCGCAGTAACTTCCCATCGCGCAGATCGGCGTCCATCTGGGATTGGCGCGCCTGAAGCGCGCGGAGCGCAGCGTCGCGATCGGTCAGCTTAATCCGGGCGACCATCAACCGCTTCGTGAGGTCGGCGAGGCTGAGACCCTTTAGGTCCGCTGCGGCGGTCTCACCCGAGATGTCACCCGTCACCCGGGTGACAGGTCTACTGCCCGCATCCGGGCCGTGCCTGCCGGTCGTGTTTTGCAGCAGCCAGGCGCGAGCGGATTGCGCAGAATCTGTCGGCATTCCTCGGGCGGCGTATTTATAAAACATCGTACGCTTCATGCCGAGCTCGCGGGAGATCGCGGACTTAGAGGGGGTGCCACCTGTCACCCGATCTCGGGTTTTACTCATAGCTGGTTACCTATCGCGCAGGGGCAATGCCCGCGATTTAAAAAGACTGGAGAAGGACCCATGAGAGGAAGGGCAATTGCGCCCCGGTGCGTCGCGGCGGATCGCCGGCACTGGCTCGTCGATGACAGTGCCAATTCTACTATTTTCATAGCGCTACCGCAATTTTCTGCGAGCCATAGCCAGTCCAATTCGAGCCCGTCGCGCGACGTTTTTGAGAACGTGAAGCGCCAGCGATTTGGCGAAATCTGCGGGCGGTCCTGGCCGCGAGGCAGGTTCAATCAAAACCATGTCCCCGATGGCCTTTGCCGTCATGCCTGGGCCCAAGTGCAAATGGAGAGCGCCATAGCGAATTACAGCGGCACCGCGAATTTTTTTGTTGCGTGCGAGGCGACGTTTTGGCGGCGTGGTCATGGAGCCTGATCCGGTGTTTCGCGGATAGCGACGCCGTCGGACGACGACTGTCCGTCTTGTACTGGCCGCGAGGGTTCCTCCTCATACGCACTCACAATGCCGAGGGCGATATGCTGCCGCGCGTCTCCCTCAGACATCTCGATAATGGTACCGGGCACGCAATTGCGTTTCGTTTCGTCCATCCCGCGGTTCCTTACACGAGTGAGGCTAAGCACTATTTTCTGTCCTGGATTTACGATTACCTTCACTTTTGAATCTCCAATTGTTTATGCATCTAAGACTTTCGACTGATCTCGGTCGTCGTATTTGCGCGCAATGCCACGATCGATGAGGAACTGCGCGTCGGCGTCCGCCAGCTCGAGAAGCGCCGTGGGCCCGAAGGACTTCGTGACGGGAGGTATCCCCGGCTCAGTTTCCGTGGCTCCCACTCCTGGCTTCACGACTACGCGGACAGTTTTCCCCCGGTTGACAACGATCTTCATGGGGCAAATGCTCCCTGTTATGGTTGAGAAGTAATGCCAAACGTCTCCGAGCTCACAATGCCCACCAACGGCTCGGGATGGAGATCGGGTTTCGTTTCTGGTTCCTGGTGAATGGAACCATTGGCCCAAACAAAGCCCAAACCTTGCGGCAGTGGGGGTGCAGGAATGGCGGCCAGCTCGGCGGCGGTGGTGAGATCGGCACTCGCCTGCAGTGTCACCAGTTCCCGAATAGCACTTGCGCTCGGCAGCTGATCGGACCCGGCGGGATCGGCCTTTGCGCTGATGAGGCGCTCTCGGAAGTGGGGGGACATTTCCATTTCCAATAGGCATGCGCGAGCTTTGGCGATGGCATCGAGATATTCCTCGCTCCGCGAACCGGCCCATTTGATCTCCTGTAGGTGTTCGTCCCGTGCCTTCTGGTAGGTCTCCTCGCACTGTAAGAGGGTGGCGCGGGCGTCATCCTGCTGGGCCCGCAGGGTCGACAAGGCGCGCTCAACGGCGATTACCTCGTCACGGCGCTTCTCGAGGGCAGCCACGGCGGCCGCGCAGCGCTGGTCCACTTGGGCTGTATTCGCCTTCTTGCCGGCGAGCAGCGCCGTCTCAAGCTGGCTGGCACGCTGTTCTCTTGCCTCCTCCACGGCAGCCTTCAGCTTCTCCAGGTCGTCGGACTTTTCCGAGAGGCTTGCCAGGCGATCGCCAAGTTGCGTGAGTCGCTCGCGGATGGCGCGGACCACGTTGGCCGCTTCGAGCAGGACTGCGCCGGTGTAGGGGGCCGGTGCAACAATGGGTAACGCTGGGGGCGGCGCCGCATTCACCTCCGCGTCTTTGGCGTTTGCAGCCGACCGCGCGATCTCATCCGCAACTTCGACCGTGTTGAGGATTCGCAGGCCGCGATCCCTGTCTGACCGCGCTGGCTCATCAACAAAGATGCGCACCGGCGGGGTGGGATAATTGGTTTGACTGCTCTCAGCATCGGCGTTCGACATGGAAAAATCCTCTTTTCAGTTATGGGTTCCGAGGCCCGGGGACAACGTATCCTGAAAGATCTGAAATGCGTCATCGGGCGATGCGACGATGTCCGCTAGGCCACGATCAACGCCGGTCTCGCCCATGAAAGTCGCCGCCTGCTGATCCCGGATAGCATCCCTGGCAATGCCCCGATTGCGGGCGACCAGGGCAATAAACTCCTCGCCGAGCCGATCGATATCGCTCTGCAACTCGGCACGGTCCTCGGCCTGCAGAGGCTCGAGCTCATTCGCGCGCGCCTTGCGATCGCCATAGCGCATGACGGTGACCGTGATGCCGGCCTTATCAAGCGCCTTACTCTGCTCTGCATGTACCGCGATAACGCCGACGCTGCCCGTGCCGCCGGTGCGAGGTACCGTCACTGCGTTGGCCGAGCTCGCCAGTGCATAGGCTGCCGAGTAAGCAGACTCATCCAAAATCGCCCATATCGGCTTCTCGCCGCGAATTTCATAGATCCGATCGGCCAGGTCGAAAAGGCCCGAAACCTCCCCGCCCGGGGAGTTGACCATGAGCGCGATGCCGCGGATCCGCGGATCCGCGATTGCCTCATCCATCATCGAGCGGATGTGGTCGTACCCGGTGAGACCTGAGAGCGCATCGACCCAGCTGGATTTGTGGACGAGCGTGCCCTCGATCGGCAGGCGCGCGATGCCATCGATAACCTGATACGGCCGATCTCGACCTGGTGAAACATTGCCTTCCTCCAGGGCGCGCAGGTCGAGTCCTTTGCGTTCAGCAATGAAGCGCGCGAGCTCGATGGCGCGCGCCGGATGCAGTAGCAGTGGAACGCCGAAGAGGCGCTGCGCGATGCTGATCACGCATCCCCCGGGGGCTTTTGTCCGATGGCCTTGTTGTAGGCACGGATCATCTGCGCGGCCGCGCTCCCTGACGGGCTCGGCGGCGCCGGGGGTTGCCCATCGGGGGATACGGCCCGATAGGCGGCAATCCGCTTTGCCAGCCCGGAGCTCGCGCCCGCAGTCCGCGGCATAGATGCCAGGATGGCCAGAAGGTTTTTGGAAGGTATGCCTTGACTCAAGAGCGGGAGCGCGGCCTCGGCGTGGCCGGTTGCGAGAATGTCCTTCAGGTACTTGGCAGGGGTACCCGCCTTGAGCAGCGAGACGGCAACCGCGAGCTGGCCGCGTTCATGGGCAAACATAAATGCCGCTTGCAGCCGCCGCCGATAAGCCATCGCCGTCTCGTCCGGCTCATCGCTCGCCGGCTGTGTGGCTGCTGCAGGACGGCGCCAGTTTCCTGAGAGACGCGCTGCTCTTGAGCCGGGAGCCTCCCCGGCAAGCTTCGTCAATCGGGCCGCCATGGCACGGTAAGCGGATTGGATATCGAAACCGGGCATCACTTGGCACTCCTGCTGTTTTGAAAGGTGCCCGTCTCGTGGGCGAACGGCCTGCCGCGGCGGCCACTGTGCGTAGGAGACACCGCCCGCAGAGCTCTGGTCGATATATCGGCTCTGACCCAGTTACCGGGCGTGCTGTCTCTTAAGCAGCACGCCATCCCAACACTTGATGATGATTCTGAATTGCTCGCCATCACGTGCCTTCACTTCTACTGTTTAAGGCACCATCGCCGGCACCAGCCATAAATGCAGTAGTTGGTGAATCGTCCAATCCGCAACGCTGCGTTTCTTCGGGAGTGCTGTGAATGCGTTGCGCGACCGCGTTGGAACTTCGCACCAGGTCATCGAATGACACGGCGGAGTACTTCATCGTGGTCGCGATGTTTCCGTGGCGTAGCAGCGCGCGAACCGCAGCAGCCCCCGCGCCGGATCGGAATGCCTCGGTAGCCAAGCCATGGCGCCACGCGTGAAAGCCGCCGGCAGGGATTGCCAAACGCTTGAGGAGCCGGTGCAGATGGTGGCGACGCACGCCGGAGGCCCAGAAGGGATGGCCGCGGCGATTGGCGAAGAGCAGGCCCGCCTCATTCGGCGTCCAGGCCGCGCGGTAGGCCCTCAGGATGGCTGCCAAGGGCTCAGGCAGCGGCAATGCCGCGGCGCTATTGGTGCTCTTGGTCGTGGCGATGCGGCCGTGACTTGCCTGCTGACGCACGCGCACGACCTTGGCGCCAAAATCGATGTCTGCCCATTCGATGCCCAGGGCCTCCCCGCATCGCAGCCCCAGGAAGGCCTGGAGGGCATAGAGGGCGCGCCAGGGCCAATCGGCGGCGGCCAGGATCTGCTGGCTCTCCAGGAGGCTGAAAGCCCGCGGGGTGCGCTGTGGGCGCGTCTCCTTCGGCAAGGTGAGCTCGCGCGAGCCGATTTGGGCGGCTGCTATTCCGGCATGCCGGGCCGCGCGCAGCAACCGGCGAAGGAACGCGACGATCGCGTGAATGGTCGACCGGGCAAGCCCTCGGGCAGCCAGGTGCGCGACGACCAGCTGCGCGGCCTGAACGTTCACCTGGTCGAGGCGGTGGCCTGAGAATTCTCGCTTCAGATGCCGCGCATACGAACGGAAGGCGGCGCGGGAGCTGGGCTTGAGCACCGCGACATGCCCGGCGAGGTAGGCCTCGAGGAAGTGATTGAACCAGGCACGCTGGCCCGCCAGGGGTTCGGCCAGGCCAAGGTCTTTGAGCCGGCGATCGGCCTCGAGCCGCGCGGCCTGGCGTGTCTTGAGCTCACTTGCCGGCCCGATCCGCATTGACTGTTCCCGGCGTCGCGATCCGGAATCCGGAGACTCCAGGCGGATACGCAGGACCCAGTATCCTCGTTCGTTGCGCAAGCTACCGCGCTGCCAGCGCTGTCGGCGCGCCGCTAAATCGATGCCGACAGCGGCGACGCGTTGCTGAGCGGCGATCGGAAGCTCAGGAGGTGCGCGCGTAGCCGAGGTCGCTGGAGTCATAGCCGCCTTTCTATTCGGAAGGCCTTATTCTTGTGGCACTCGACTGCGCAAAACAGTCCTAAGACTTCAATCGGTTTCAGACTTATGGAAGCGATCACTGAAAACTCTCTCAGAGGTACTCACCTTCGCACCACGCAAATAGCCCCGCACAGTTGAGAACTTCCCGAAGCGCTTCATTGCGGCGATGGCGGTGGCGGCCGCATCCATCGATTCCCAGTTTCCCTCCAGGTAGAGATCTCTTACCTGCTGGCGGCGCGAATCTCTTTCGGCGCGGTTCGCCTTGGCGCCATTCTTCTGCGCCGCGGCCAGCTGCGCGGCGGCGGCCGCCTCTGATTGCTGCCTCGCAATCTCAAACCGCAGTTGAGCCTCTGCATCGCGATACCAGTAGGTCGCGCCGGACGCAGCCTGCCACGCCGCCTGGGCGTCGCCCCCACGCAGAGCGTCCCGCACGTCGAACACGTATTGCGCCACCACTTCAATCTCGGGCCATTCATTGTGCGCCAGCGGATCTCGAGGCAATGATCTGTTCAACAGGTAAGCGGTGGCCAACTCATCCCCGAGGCCGCGCAGCGCGGGAATCTCCGCCATCAAATCCAGCAGACAGCCCAGGATGTCGACAGCGATCTGGCGCGGCTTGCGACATCGAGCCGGATTACGTGGGACGCCCGGAGGCTGCGCGGTGGTCACGACTCTGGGGTCTTCGCGCCGAGGTCTTCGGGGCACTTGCCGGGACCGCGCTTTACCATCCTACGAGCAGCATGCGTGTCTGACGGCCGGCGCGCTCATGCTCCCAGCCTCGCAATCCCGTCATCACGCGCGGCATTGAGCCGCGTCATGAGTTCGGTGCTTCCGCACTCGCGATCCGGATGCGCCTTCATCGCCGCGCGACGGTACGCCTCATTGACCTGCTCTCGAGTAGCATTCGCCGGCACACCAAGCACCTGGAACCATTGCTCAGGCGCCGCGATCGCAATAAAGCCAGTGAAGGCGCGATCTAAAATTGCAGCGCCGCCATGGCGCTCGATCGCTCTCATTGCCTCGAGCGTGGCGGCGACCGCAGCCAGGTTATCAGCGATACGATCGTACCGGTCGACTGCCATGCATCGCGCGTTCGTACCCGCGCCCCAGTAGACCGCAATTCCGGGGTCATCGGGCGTGCGCTGATTTGAACGAGGCAGGCCGTCATTTCGCAGCTTCAAGTTGCTGCTGATCACGACGCTGCGATTAAAGCCCATCCGATTGAGCTCCTCGAGCACGCGCTCGGTGCCCTGGTCGATGGAGATCTCCTTCCTGGAGTTCCAGCCAAGCTGCTTACCTTCCGCCGTCTTGCCGCGGTCTACGAACACCTGCTTGCTGAACTTAGCGCGCGTGCGTTCGGCCGCTGGCGTGCGCTTCCAACCAGGCGGCCATTGCAACGGATGCGCGTCGATCTTATCAGTCACGGTTTTGGCTCCGAGGTTGAAGTTGAAGACACTGCGGCTGCGCATCTGCGGTGCTGGGTCGCGGGCCCAGTGCGGAGCGCACAAGGTCAAGGGGCCACGCCGTCGTCGCCGTTATATCCCGGTCACTCAGTCCGTCGGCCGCCAGACGCCGGATCGCTACCAGCTGCTCGGCATGCGTCAAGCGGTCGAACGCTTCAGTGCGTGGCGTCATGGGGGCGCCTCGCCTGTTCGATGATTGCCGGCGGGACACTCAAGATGCGTGAGAGTTCGGCGTCGGATGCGCCGGGCATCGCCTCCAGATAGATCCTGGTCTTGCGCAACTGCTCGGCCTCTGTATCCGGCTCTCGCTCCGACCTTCTGACGTGTGCCGGCGCGCCATCAGGCGTCGCACGGCCGGCGCGCGCTCCGGATTCAGGACGATTCACATATGGGATATAGGACGGATTATCTGATGGTTGGGGCCTCACAGCTGTGAGGCTGCTGCCGCCTCCCTCTGAGGCCCCTGCAGCCTCACCGTGAGGCTGCTGCCGCGTCACTGCCACATCGGCGTTGGGAATACCCGCCTCAGGCTGAGGCGCCTCAGCCTGAGGCGGGTCCCTTTTCTTGAGAGGAGGCTTCTTGGGAAGAGCATCCAGGACCAGCGTATATTCCGTTGCCTGGCGACCGCCGCCGTCATGTACGACTATGAGAGCGCCGGCGCTGCGAAATTTTCTAAGTACCCGCTGGACTGTTGCTCGGCTGGCGCCAACTTTCCAGGCGGTCCTTGCGACGGACGGGTAGACCTTAGTGCCATCGTCACGGGCGTGGTCAGCCAGCGCCATGAGGATGGCCTGCTCCACGGTAGTGACGTCGCACCACCAGACTTTGACCATCTGCAAAATGCTCACTCGGCGCGCCTCCGCCTCGCCGCGAGCAGTCTTTGTGCCTTCCGACAAGCTATGGCGTCGAGGCTATACAGGTTGCAATGAACCTCACCGTACCGTCCTAACAAGACAATTGGCTTTCGCTGGACCTCGATGCCAAATCGCCGCAGGTAGGAAACTGTTGTTGGGAGGCAGTGATCGCCAACGCCTTGCGCGCTGAAGCGGTGGAGTTTTCTACCGTTGCTTAACAGCTTAAGGACGCGTTGCCATTTGCGCACGGCTCAATCACCCAGCGCCTGCAGCTGATGCTTGCGCGCTTTCGCAAGGCCCCCGGCTCGCCCTTTCTTGCGGGCCATGGCCGATTTTTTTGGATCGATCGGATCCCCAGCGATTACTGGTCCTTTACCCGTTATGAAGCGAATCAGCTCAGACCCAGGGATGACGCGTCGCTTCCCTATGAGGCGAGTCTGCAATCGCCCTTCATTGATGAGCTTGTACACGCCCGGCTGCGAGCAACCCAAGTAAAGCGCGCTGTGAACTGGTGTATAGCCACGAATCGGCTCAATCGGCAGCAGCGGGGGAATTTCTCGAAACATGTGGCAGTCCTTAGTGACGACTACCCCATATTTTAGGGATCCGAAATGTTGAATCTAGCGAACCATTTCCGTCGATTCGGCGTAATTAGTTCCGCTTGGTGAGGGCCCTGGCAGTGATTGAAATACCGGTGGCCGCGCTCGCCAGGGCAGCTGCATTCGGCGATCGCAGCCACGGCAGCAGCTCGAGACCGATATGGATGGCGCGGCGCTTGCTGCCGGCTCCGCGCCGTTGCCGCGATTTGGTAATAGTCATCCGTGAGAGATGACTAACCGTCGCCAGTAGGTTGCTAGGATCCCTGAGAGCGTTTTCGACATATGCCCGCGCATGTCCTCGCGGATAAGCCCTCAAGACCGCCGCTGTAGGCCGCGGGAGCAACTCCGACACAGTGAAGCCATTCCGTTGGAGGTCGGTCACGGCATCAATGAGCTGTCCTGCTGCAACCTTAACCTTCCGCCGCGATTCATCGATGGAACCTGCGTTCATTTCCGCAACGGGGAGCAACGCGTCTATCATCGTCAGGAGCACAAAGCTTCCGTCATCCTCAAGTTGTTCGACGGCAGCCCAGACACCATTCAGCTCGGCTAACTCCAACCTCTTGAGCATGGCCAGCAATTCATTGCGCGCCTTTGCCCGCGCTGCTTTTTTCAATTCGCTGAATTTATTGAGCTGCACGGGTATCGGATAATGCACAGCGAATCTCCTGCCGTCACGATTTGGCCAGGTCGCCGAATCATCTCCACGAAGTTGCGCGAGCGCACGTCGTAGTAGCAGGGGCATCAGCTGCTGTTGCCGCTTTTGGTAGCTGCCCCGCCGCGACGACCCGCGATTCATCGCGGCGCGACCACAGTGTCGGCTTTCACTGTAGCGAGCTTGTCCTTCAGAGCCTGTGGGATGAACCGGTAGTAATGCCGTTCAATCTGCAGCAGGCTGGTGCCCGTTTGAATCGCCACGGTCAGCGGGTCGATTGCATGCAGTTGCAGAAGCTCCGAGATCCGGCTGTGCCGAAACGAATAAGCGCTTGTGCCACCAGGGAGTCGGTTCTTAGTCGAGCATTTATCGTGGTACTTGGTGATTGCCGCGCGCATCGCATCGCCCCATGTCTGTCGGGTCCACGGCTCATTGTTCTCGCGCAGAAAAATGCGCACCGCTGGCAATTTATCCTTGCACATGCGCTGCAGAAACAGCGCACCCTCTTCGCTTAGCACCGTGTAGCGGGTACGGAGCCTGGGCGGCCTACCCTTGCGATCTGCAAGTCGGATCTGTTCGCCGTCGAAATCTGCAACGGTCGCACGCGCCATCTCTCCGGGACGAGCTCCGGTCAACTCGAGAGCATGGAAGAAATCGGCAGCTGCGGGTCTGGCATTGGCTCGGATGTTCTTGCGTTGAGCCTGCGTCAGGAACACCGCTGTCGCTTCGTCGTGGGTTGAATCGTCGGTCAACGCTTTGAGCGTCCAGGTCCGCGCGTCACCGACGTGTCCTAGTTCGAGCGCCTGGTTGAGGGCAGCCGCCACCGCACCGGCATAGCGATTGACGCTCTGCGGCCGGCGTCCCTTCATCAGCCTGTCGCGCCAATCAATGAAGTCTTCGCGCGTAACGTCTTCTAGCCTGATTTCAGCGAGCGCGTCCGGTTCGACGGTCAACCGAAACATAGCGTCATAGATCTTCGCCGCCTCACTACGGCCGTGACGCGTTAGATCCTCGACATAGGCAGCCAATGCCTCCCGGACGGTGCTCCGGCGCGCGGAACCGGCTAGAGAACCGCTCATCTGTAGAAACCAGGCCTCTGCCAGCGCCTTTGCGTCGCGGTATTCATCGTGGCTGCCTGCCGGCACGGGCAGAGCGCGGTAGTTCTGGCAGCCCGTCCGGTCGCGAAAGCGCGCAATCCATGTGTCCGGCCCTCGCCTGAACCCGAGGTAAGCCCCCTTTCCCTGCTGCTGCCAATACGGTTCTCGCCGCGGAGAAAGATCCAATCGGCGACTCTTTCGAGTGAGGTCAGGCATGAATTTTATTCCGTACGGACGCCCATACGGAAACATATCCTTAGCTGGCCTTGACTACAACAGCTAAAGTAGCCTTAAATATAGGGGATTTCTAAGGTGCCGAAGTACGGATACGCTGATTTAGTCATCCATGTGCCGGATGATGGCCTGCGCAAAACCGGAGCAGCTCATGAGCGTCGCGCCCGGCACCAGCCGCTGCAGATCCTCTTCGACGTTGCGACGCGCGGCGATCTCGCGTTTAGTCGCCCGGATGGCCTCGCGCAGCCGTGCCAGGTCGTAGGTGAGTTCCTTGTTGGCGATGGTGCGAGCGACGCCCTTGTCGATCAGGTCCGCCGCTTCGGTCCACTTCATGTACCGCAGCATCATCTCGGCCGAGAGGATCAGGGAGCCCGGATTCACCCGATCCTTGCCGGCAAACCCCGGCGCCGTGCCATGCGTGGCTTCGAACACCGCCGGTCCGTCACCGATGTTGCCCCCGGGGGCAATGCCGATGCCGCCAACCTGGGCGGCCAGCGCATCGGAGATGTAGTCGCCGTTCAGATTGAGCGTCGCGATCACGTCGTATTCCTCGGGCCGCATCAGCGCCTGCTGCAGGAAGTTGTCGGCGATCACATCCTTGACCACGATTTCCGAGCCGCTGCGCGGATTGCGGAATGACAGCCAGGGACCCGCGCCGATCTCCTTCGCGCCGAACTCCTCGCGGGCCAACTGGTAGCCCCAGTTGCGAAACGCGCCCTCGGTGTACTTCATGATATTTCCCTTGTGCACCAGCGTGACCGAGACCCGGTCATCATCGATGGCGTACTGGATGGCCTTGCGCACCAGGCGCTGACTGCCTTCCTTGGAGACGGGCTTGATGCCGATGCCGGAGCTGGCCGGGAAGCGGATTTCCCGCACATTCAACTGCCGCTGCAGGTAATCGATGAGCTGGTGGACCTGCGGGGTACCCGCCGCCCACTCGATGCCGGCGTAGATGTCCTCAGTGTTCTCGCGAAAGATCACCATGTCGGTGAGGCTGGCATCGGCCATGGGGCTGACCACGCCGGGGAAGTAGCGGATCGGACGCACGCAGGCATACAGATCCAGATCCTGGCGTATGGCGACATTGAGCGAGCGAATCCCGTCCCCCACCGGGGTTTCCAGTGGCCCCTTGATGGACACCACAAAGTCGCGCAGCACCTGCAGCGTCTCTTCGGGCAGCCAACTGCCATAGAGCTTGTTGGCCTTGGCGCCGGCATAGACTTCCATCCAGCGGATGACGCGCTTGCCGCCGTAAGCCTTGGCGACCGCCGCCTCCACCACCTTGATCATCGCCGGGGTGACATCTATCCCGATGCCATCGCCTTCGATGAACGGAATGACGGGATCATCCGGCACCGTGATCGAGGCATCCGGGTTGACCCGGATTTTCGTCCCGGTCGGCACCACGATGTGTTCGTAACGCATCGGCGGCTCAGCGTTGACGAATGTTGTGGCTGCGCTCCGCAATCAGCAAGGCCAGCTCCAGGGCCTGCTCCTGGTTCAGGCGCGGATCCACCGTCGATCGGTAGGCCCGCTGCAGGTCGGCGTCCGTGAGCCCGCGCGCGCCACCGGTGCATTCGGTCACATCCTCACCGGTCAGCTCGATATGCACGCCGCCCAGGTACGACCCGAGCTCCCCGTGAAT